>ERZ808041.207-NODE-207-length-59915-cov-11.316488_pt1 | contig 59915 bp, 47 predicted proteins | sample MGYA00380192_ERZ808041 | MGnify/ENA primary metagenome ERZ808041 (study PRJEB31490, sample SAMN06133412) | mouse gut metagenome | isolation source: Z1_1 | host: mice | place: China: Chengdu | collected 2015-05 ...
AGATGCATCAAGCCACCACGAAGTGGTTTTGCATGGCTTGATGCTTGTAACAGGAAGCCGAAGGCTGAACTGTTACCTCCCACTGGTTTTAAGCGGTAGGTTAAGGTAGTCAAAACTGGTGGTTTGTGCTATACTTATACTATAAGAAGCAAGAACAGCTTCTTATAGTCGATTTACGGCGCAAAGAGCAGCGCCTTTTATCAGAAGCAAAGGGCAGCTTCTGATAAGAGATATTATAAGAACATGGAAATTTTCGGAATCCAAAAATAGTTTAGAAAGGACAAAACAATGCAGGAAACGATAAAGCCCCCAGTGGAGGTGCGCTATCAGGAGGAACTTGAAGCGCTAAAGAAAGCAGATGAGGAGCAAGGAAACAAAAAGCCCGATAATTGGCAGATGTCACCAAAAGCAGTTAGAACCTTTATCTTGGGCAGTGAAAAGCCTATTAAATATAAGCGAAAAAATTATCAAATCAAGAAAAAATACTTCGGAAATGATGCGCTTGTGGAGCGCTGTATCGTCACGCTTGCTGGCAATCGCGGTCTGATGTTGGTCGGTGAGCCAGGGACGGCAAAGACAATGCTCTCGGAGCTTTTATCTGCCGCGATCAGCGGAAATAGCAAAAATACCATACAAGGAACAGCCGGAACAACAGAGGATATGATTAAATATTCTTGGAATTATGCGCTGTTATTGGCGAAGGGGCCAAGTAGAGAAGCGCTTGTGCCAGCACCGCTTTACATAGGAATGGAGAAGGGAATCCTCACTCGTTTTGAGGAGATTACAAGAACGCCGGCAGAGATTCAGGACAGTCTTATCAGTGTGTTGAGTGATAAAGTGTTGAATGTGCCAGAGTTGGGTGATGATGGTTTTTTGTTTGCGCGCCCAGGTTTTAATGTGATTGGGACTGCAAACACAAGAGACAAAGGTGTTAATGAAATGAGTAGCGCGTTAAAGCGTCGTTTTAATTTTGAGACTGTTATGCCAGTGAAAAAAGTTGCTCTGGAGAAGCAGATAATATTGAATGAGGTCAGTATGCTTGCAGAAGAAAATCATGTGGATATGAAAGTTGATGAGGATGTGGCAGAACTTCTCGCGTCGACATATCATGAGCTGCGAGAGGGTGTTTCTTCCTATGGACATCGAATTGACAAGCCAAATGCAGTGATGAGTACGGCGGAGGCTGTTTCTGTCTACTATCAAACAATGCTAACAGGTTATTATTATGGCGAGGGACATCTTGATGTGGAGTGTCTTGTCCAGAATCTTGTTGGTGCTATTTCCAAGGAGGACAAGGACGATTTGGAGAAAGTGAAGGGATATTTCAACACAGTGGTGCGCGCAAAGAGCGACAAAGAAGGTGGATTATGGAAAGAATACTACGAAGCGCGGAAATGGCTGAAATAATGCTGATACCAGTGCGGCATCACAGCCCAGCATGTTCTTTCCATATTAAGAAGATTTTTGCGGAATGGAAACCTGATGCGGTCTTGGTGGAAGGACCAGACAATGCCAATACGTTGCTTCCGGTTATGGTGCACAAAGATACACGTGCACCGTTCGCCATCTATTATTCTTATCACGACAAGGCAAAAAAGATATCGGAAGAACAACATTACAAATGTTATTATCCGTTTTTGGACTATTCGCCGGAATTAACTGCACTGCGCGAGGCGAACAAAAATATGACACAAGTATCATTTATTGATTTATCCTACAGAGATATTTTGGCGGCGTCAGCGGATAAATTGACAGATGGGGAAGCGCCGCGCAACTACAATGACGACTACCTGCTCGCGCGAAATAAGTACATAGAAAAATTGTGTGAAAAAACAGGATTGCGCAATTTTGATGAGTTCTGGGAAAAGTATTTTGAGATAAATGGTATGTATGAGGATAGTGATCTCTGGTTTTCTCATCTAAACACTTACTGTGCACTTGCGCGGGAGAACACACCCGAAGAAGTGTTACAGAGTGAAGGATGTCTTGCACGGGAACAACATATGGCTGCGCGAATTGCTTTACAAGTGTTGCGTGGGTGTGAGTCGTCGCAGGGCCAAGAGTGTGCTGATAATTCCAAGGAAGACAACAATCAACAGAAAATGCAGCGCATTCTTGTAATTACAGGTGGATTTCACACACCAGGGCTGCGCGAGCGCCTGTCGGATGCGCAGTGGCAGGAGACGGTTCGTTATGCAAAAAATATTGCACATTATGTGCCAGGACAGGATGAAAGTGTGTATCTAATGCCTTATTCTATGGAATCAGCAGACGCGCTGAATGGTTATGCGAGTGGTATGCCCTACACGGGTTTTTATCAGAAAATATGGGAGGGAATTGCTGACCAGATCCCGAATCCATATGAGGCGGCAGTCTTAGATTTTCTTGTTGCGACTGGAAAGGAGGTACGCAAGGAGGATGGTGCGCTTTCCACATATGATGAAATCTGTGCATGGCAGATGGCACAGGGGCTTAGTAGTCTGCGCGAAAAGCCACAACCTGGCGCATACGAGTTGCAGGATGCAGTGCTGACATCTTACGTTAAGGGCGAGTACAATCTCTCATCGGACATGCCTGTTCGCGCACTGAGGCGCCTAATGACAGGGACTGGTTCTGGTGCGCTCTGCACATTGGCAGATGTTCCACCGATTATTTTGGATTTTCAGAATCAGTGTGGAGAATTTGGGATCCGAACGGATAGTACACTGGAAAAAGAAGTGACACTTTCTATTTTTTCCAGCAAGAAGCATAGGCGGATGAGTATGTTTTTTCATCGGCTTAACTTTTTGCATACAGATTTTGCAAAGCGGTTAAAAGGGCCAAACTTACAGCTACGAACGAATCGAAATTTAATTCGCGAAATCTGGAAATACAAGTATAGCGCGCAGGTATTTGCTGCTCTAATTGATGTGTCTGTGCATGGCGCGACAGTAGAGGAAGCAATTGTCAGCATTGTGCAGGAACAGCTTTTACAGGATACGAAAGCAGATGACGCAGCGATTTTATTAACACAAGTGTTTGAGATGGGGATTTCTAGTCAGTTGGAAATGGTTTATGAGCGTGTGCATGAATTAATATTGAAGGATATGGATTTTTATTCGATTGCGGATGCACTTAAATCTCTGACAATGATGGAGGAACTGGGAACACTCTACAATTCAGAGCTACAGTTTGGTGCGCTTTTGCACACAGGAGTTAGAAAGTTAGTCACGCTTCTTCCAAGCATTACGCGGATGAACGATGACGCGCTAGATGCGGGCATGAATGCACTGAAATTGCTGTATCAGATTACAGGAAGAAAAGGGCAAGAGTATGCCAGTGAACGTGTGGATTTCTATGAAGTGTTACAGCAGATGCAGGAGGATGTACAGATTCATGCGGGTTTAAATGGCTGTATTCATGGTATTCTCTATGGGGGTGGACGAGAGGATGCGCAGGCGGTCGGTGCGGTGTGTCAAGGGTATTTGACTGGTACAAAGGAGCAGCTCTTAAAGACTGCGGTCTTTTTCCGTGGACTATTTTTTACAGCGCGGGATTTGATTTTAATTGAGCGTGAAATGCTTGAGAGAATTGACCTTTTTCTTGGTCAAGTAGAGGCAGAAGAATTTATGGAATTACTGCCGCAGCTTCGGATGGCATTTGCCTATTTTACGCCCGCCGAGACGGATAAGATAGCACAGCAGGCAGCAAATTTGCATCACAAGACGGGACGTGAGTTAATGGAGCGTGTGGAGGTGTTGCCTGAGTGGTATACCTATGGTAGAGAATTAGATACATATGTGCGACATGTTTTGGGAAAATGATATACTGGCGGTCGAAAAGACTGACTGCTCAGTATCATATGATGCGCACAACCGCATAAAGAAACATACCGCTTTGCGGCTGCGGTTGGCGCGATACTCACGGCAGATTTCATCTGTCGTGAGTATAAATGAATTAGAAGGAGTGATCAAGAAGATGTGGGGAATCTGTTTTGATACTATAGTGTGTGAAGGAAAAACACTTCCATCTGGACTCTTTCAATGTGTCGTTGAATATGAGATTTGTATAGATAGCACTACAGCCAATCTTGTTTATCCTGTGGAGGGAGTTCAGATTGCTGTCGATAAATTAAGGGCTTTGGATAAGCCACCTCAATTTATGAATGGTGATCTGGTGTCACCTGTTAACCACCCAGATATGGTTGGCGTGATTCGCGGGATTGGATGGCATTTTGAGAATCAAGATTATATGTATTTTATTTCAGTAAATGGCAGAAAGAAGAGCAAAAGATATTATGATAAGGACTTGATAAAGCGGTAAAACAAGCGGTTGTAATGTATGGAGGAGAGTCAGGACGTATGGTAGACGAACAGGAAATTTTAAATCGGTGGCGGTTGGTCTTAGGAAAATATGCAGCGGATCAGATCTCATTTTCAGAGGGAGATGAACAAGAGAATCTGAAAATGATGGAGATGGAAGATGTACTGGATTACTTGTATTCAAGAGAGTATGGGGACGAGCAGGAAATCCGCAAAGATCGGCGTGGTGGAAGTGGGGATTCGCAGCTTACTATTCCACATTGGCTTACCAAAATTAAGACGCTTTTTCCGCGAAAAACGGTTGAGATTATGGAGCGCCATGCACTGGAAAAATATGGGATGACAGAGCTTTTGACTGACCCTGAAGTTCTGCGAAAACTTGAGCCAAATAAGGAACTCCTAAAGACAATTATGCAGTTGAAACATATGATGAAGGGCGAAGTGTTAGAGCTTGCACGTCAAATCGTGCGGAAGGTAGCGGAGGATCTGACGAAAAAGCTTGAGCAGGAAATGAAAAAATCTTTTTCTGGCAGATTAAATCGCAATATTAGCAGTCCAGTAAAATCAATACGAAATATTGATATGAAAAAGACAATCCGCAGAAATCTGAAAAATTATGATACAGAGACAAAACAGTTAGTGTTAAAGCAGGTCTATTTTAGTGCGCGCATGAAAAAGTACAATCAGTGGCGTGTGATTATCTGTGTGGATGAGAGTGGTTCTATGTTAGATTCGGTGATACATAGTGCTATTATGGCAGGCATTTTTGCGCGCCTTCCAATGTTGGATACAAAGCTTGTGATTTTTGATACAAATGTGGTTGATTTGAGTGGCTATGTAAGTGACCCTGTTGAGACGCTTATGAGTGTACAGCTCGGCGGTGGAACAGATATTAGCGGTGCGCTTGCGTATTGTGCACAGCTTATTCAGACACCGCACCGAACTATGGTGGTGCTGGTGACAGACCTCTATGAAGGGGGCAGCTATCACAAAATGTATCAAGTGAGTCAAGGAATTATAGAAAGTGGTGCAAAACTGATTGTCTTGCCTGCGCTTGACCACGACGCTGTGCCAAATTATGATAGAAACGCAGCGTCGACGCTTGCGGATATGGGAGCTTCTGTTGGCGCTATGACACCAGAGGAATTGTCAGAGTTTATTGCAAAAGTTTTGGCTTAGGAATTGTTAAGAAATAATTTTTAAACAGTTCCTTAGAAACAGTTCGTTAGGAGAATTAGATAGGAGGAAAAGCATGGATGATTGGCAATCAGCATTACAGGAAGTAGATGATGATTATCTAATTGGTATTTCTAATAAGGGAATTGTGAAGCGTGCCTATAAGGATATGGAGACAATTTCGTGTGAGGTGATGCAAAATATGCCTTTTACGGAGAATGAAATTGAAGTCCATGTTGGAGAGGAGACTGTGCAGATTAAGTTGCCTCTTGGAGAAAGTACGTGTTCCTGTCCATCAAGAAGTATCTGTCGTCATGTTGTGCAGGGAATCTTGAAATTGAAGGCAACAGTTGCGAATGAAAATCAGTTCGATAAATCAATTTCCAAGGAAACAACTGTAGATGAAAAAACACTGCGTGAATCAACTTCTAAAATAGATACGAATACTGCAAATACACAGGAATTGGTGAACTGCACACAAGAGAAATCTGAAGAATTGACTGACAATTATCAACCAACAAGCAATACAATGATACAAAAAGTGGAACAGCAGATTGCGGATTATCCAACAGAAAAGCTCTGTAAAATATTGGGAACGAAGAGATTGCAGGAATTAATCAATTGTGCTAAGACAGGCAGAAAACCACAGATTACTTACTCTAGTGTTGCAACAGTGCAACCTCTGGCAAATTCGACGAGTGTCAGACTTTTGTTTCCACTGGAGTACTCAACATGTACTTGCCACAAGAAAGAGTTCTGTGTTCATAAGGCAGAGGCAGTGTTATGGTGCAAGTTGGATTTGGGACAATTGCAGATTGATGATTTAAGACAGACAAAAGGTACAGACACGGAATATAATATGGAGCAGGTACAGGATGTCGCCTTGCAGATGCAGAAATTTTTAGAAGAATTATTAGATACCGGATTGTCCAGAACATCACAGGATGCGTTGGATCATATGGAGCGAATGGCAATTATCTGCCACAATGCAAAGTTACCCAATTTTGAGAGTGATTGGAGGCGGCTGCAAGATTCCTATCAAAAGTATATGAAACGTGTGGCATCACTTGGAATACAGACCTTGATGCGTCAACTCACCGAGTTGAATCGACAGATTGTGTTGTTGCGGCAAGCGCAGAATGCATTTGATGTGTCAAAATTGGCAGGGGCGTTTCGCGCGGAATATACATCTGCACTTGATTTAGATTTAGTTGGAATTGCGGCCGAACATTTTGTAAGCAAAAGTGGATATGAAGGAGATACTGTTTATTTTTTGGAGCAAAATACAAAAATGTGGTATACATTCACACAGGCAAGACCTATTTTTTATGACAATGATGCAAGCGTAGCGTATCGCGCCGCACAGTATTATACGCAAGAGCCTCCTTGGGGATTGACGGTACCTTTTCGAGATTTTGCATCTTCTTATATTCATTTAGGGAATGCAAAGTGTGACGACAGAGGAAGGTTATCTTCCAGCAAAGACACAAAGGGGCAGTTGACGGGAGAGAGAACAGGCAAAAATGTGCTGACAACAGAAATTTTGGGAAAGTGGTATTATCAGGATTTTGTTCAGCTTTTTCAAGATTTTTTTAATATGGATAGGCAACTTGTATTTTTGAAGCCAACATCTTGTGACCCAGCAGTTTTTCTTGAAACGGAGCAAAAACTTTTTATGAATTTGTATGATGAGCGGGGGAAAGCAGTGGTGATAGAACTCATTTATTCTAAAAATGAGGCGGAAGGAATCCGCTACTTAGAAAAAATTACAAATGATAATTTGCCATACTTTTTTGGGAAAATATATCTGCGTGATGGTAGAATCCGTATGTATCCAATCACTGTTTTTAAAAAGGAAGAACTGCGAGAAGTCTAAGATTATTTCTGCGAGAAGGAGTGGGCAAAGATGGAGATATTCAGCAGAGAAGAGGCGATACAACAATTGTTGTATGATGTGGAAAGCCTTATGGAAGATTTATACCAGAGTGGTTTTGATACCGTCCACGACAGCACACTTGGGGCGTTACAAAATATGCAAAAGCAAACAGTAGCATATGGTATGCAATTGCTGTCAGACATGCTTTTAAAGCTTACGGACGGTCTAATAATGCGTCGTCATCAGATAAAAAAGGAGGAGGATTCCTTAATCGATATCTATACAGGGGTGAATCAATACATACATCTGTGTAAAGAAAAGATTGAGTACGATAAGGGAGTCCATTACTATATGGTCTGAGGTAATCGAGTAGGGGGAGTAACTTTCTCCCTACTCGATTTATGGAAATTTTTATTGTCCGTTTGCTGGAATCCGAGAAAGCATTCCTGTGACGTCTATCTTGTAGAAAGTAGGACCAGTATTGGAGGTTACATACCAGAGAACTTCCCCGTTATGACAAATGGGTTGGCAGTCTGACAATGCTGCGTCTGCTGTGTTAATTGCACCGACTGCGCCGCCGTCGGCATATCTAGTATAATAGAATACCCCGTTTATATCTGTCCACATTAGATATCCGCCGTCAAGGCCTGTGGGAGCAAGTACAGGTGTAAGCATTCCAGTGAGTGCTGTAATTCCGTTCAAGGTTGAGTTAAGTCCGTCTTTGCTGGTGTAGCCAATGTAGATATCACGCATACCAGTATTTACAGTATCATAGTTCAATGCAGTTATATATCCATTTGCCGTTTCGGCAAAACCTCCTATAGAAGCACCTGTATAGTTATCGCCGATTGTACCAGGGAAAGTCAAAAGCGAACTGGATGATACACTCCCGCTAAATTTATCTTCGCCTGCTTTTGTGTTGTTGTATCGCATCAATACAACGCTGCGTGGATAAGCATCGCCATGATCGAGCGTGACAATATTTCGCTCCTGATCAATGAGGACAAACTGATTAAAGGAATGGCTGACATAACCTACGCTGTTGTTCATGACAATATAGTAAGTATCTGTGAGCCGCATGTCACTTTGGCGTACTGCGAGCGTCAGATTTGCCTGATGATTTTTTCCGTCGCGCGGTGATGTGTACATCTTATGACAAGTACGGATATATAGATAATCACCATATTCGGCACAACGCAGAGAACCGGCATCAAACGGAACAGTGGTGTTGGCGCCGCGTAGACTTGTCTGACCCAAACGCTTCCAATCTTTAGAATACTTTACGACGCGGATAACTTCTGCGTCGTTATTTTGTGAAGGATTTTCCTGACCAAATATAAAAAAGTTATATTTTTCTCCGGCGAAAAATCCACCCCACAAGGATAATTCCATAGGAATAGTACGATTTGAACGCAAATAGAAGTAGTTGTCGTAATCCTCCACTATGATTTTCCCGTCTATATATTCTACTCGAGTCACACCGCCGTCAGCATTTTCATATAGATACGATTTTATTGTATCTGCCCAGTTCCAGTTATAATTGTTGTACCAACGGTAATTCTGCGCATTTTGGTTATTGGAGGACGCAGGAGTTAAATTAGACGGTGTTATCGGTGTAGGAATTGTTGTGGGACCTACATATGGAAGTACATCATCAGGATTGAAGGTAGCAATATTATAGGGGGTTCTGCCTTCCTTTATCCCAAACATAAGATAGTGCTGATAGAGTGTTTCGGGGGAAACATTCGCGGGAAATGCCGCTGCGATATCAGGGTTTTGCTCTAGATACCATTCCGCGTCAAATACTGCGCCATCTTGCATATATTGTGGGGCAGCATATACAGGAAGTGTGCTTCCAAAGAGCATGATTGTTAAAGCTGTTATCAATATTTTTTTCTTCATTGTTTCTCCATTCTTTTGATAAATCTGATTTGTAAAGTAGTTAGGAATTATAGGAAAATAAGTGATACAAATTGCGCAGGATATTTTTTCGAGGAGGTATGTCAAAAAACAAAGTTGTAGTTGTATGTAGTGTTATATATGATTGTTATGATTATTCTCGGATTGGACATTCAACAGTCCTTCCATTGTTATTTATAATTACTGCTTTTAAATCATAAACCATAGCATTTATACCAGGAATTTCAAAAGATATATTATATCTTCTGAAGTTATCGGGAATAGGTATAGCAATAATATAAGAAAAAATATCATATGAGTCGTTATTTACAGCAGAATTTTGGTACAAGTAGTTTACACGGCTTTGATTGTTCTTGCTTAACCGAAAGGTTAAATCACGAATAGAAAAGTCATATAGTGTATAAAAAAGAATCTGGTATCTTGTATTTGTATTAGTTTGTTCAGACGGTATTCTGGTTACGGACGCATCATAAAGATAATGAGCCTGAACATAGTTATCGAAATATGGGTCGTTTTTTTGATAATAGTATTTTTTGTTGTTTAGCGTATAGCTGACCCACTCAGAAGGATTATAGACAGTTATGTTTTGTTGCATATGACCAATAGTTTGTCTATCTTTTTTACCAAGGTTGAAATCATGGAATGATGTTAATTCTTCAGAGCGAGAGGATTTTCTGCCTGGTTGTGCATAATGGGCATCAATGGAAGTTGCCTGATCTCCAGTACGTTTTCCAGGGTCGTCAACACGGTTATTTGCCAATGGACCAATAAAAATATTTTTTGGATTCCAGCAGACATGTTGAATCCAGTCATCAATCGCATATTCGTGTCCATGATAATTCTCCATTCTGTTATCAATGCTTTCAATAAACTCTTGTTTATCAATTGGAAATTTTTTGTTGGCAAAGGTCTCCAAAGTTAGGAATGTATTGGAGACGGAGGAATTAATCTGAAAGGCAGTTTCTATATATCCTTTTAATTTTTCCCAAGGAATTATATGATGAGCAGTTAAAGTCATACCCAAGGTATTTATTTTCGCCGCCCTGATTTCTTGTGTCTCAGGTGGACGTTTTTTCTCTATCTCGTTTATAGAAGCATCATAATATTGACGCTGTATAATACCACTTTTTTGGACAGAAAGATTTTTTGCAGGCTGTGCTTTTTGAAAATAGTGATGTCTTTCCTGGTCTGATGCAGCAGGGGCATTAGCCCTTTGGGTAAATTCTAGTGCATACAGTTGCACTGGATGTGTAAAATTATAACATGGTTTAACATCATTCATAGGAATGCCTGATTTTACAGACGAAAACAATTTTGTCTGAATTTTTTTTGTTCCCGCAGAGGATTCCTGTTTGTGTATAGTCTGATACATATAAATTTCCTTCTTTGTAAATAGTTTCTCGAAATCTCTAAATTTTATTTCCTGCTGCTTTCAAGATACTATTATTATACAGCGAAGCCAAAAGAAATACAACTTTTTTTGACAGTTCCTAAGTATTGCGAAAATAAAAGGGAATGTGTATACTATGTTTAGAGAAATTTTGCACTTTAAAAAGAAATTACAGAAAATTCTATATAAAATTATTTCTAAATAAACATAGGAGGTAAATTATTATGACTATAACACCAGATGATAGGTTGATTGGCAGGATGCTGGATCTGTTAAACAAGTTAGGCATTTCACAGCGCGATTGTGACTTGGCAGATAGGTATTTGCGCGAGGAAGTGGACGACGAGGTTTTAGAGCAGTTTGTGCGAAAAGATTTAAGTGTGCCGTCCTATAATCTATATTCCGAGGCGTGGACAATTACAAGGCAGGTAAACAAAAGTGCGAATAGAACCGTATTTGTGCGTTTTTTTAATATTATTTTTGCGATTGGTCATGGCACAGGACATCGTCTGTTCTGGTATGAGGCATTAAATATTGAGGAATATGCGCTTTATAAAAAGATGGTTACATACATGTCGGGAGTGACAGAAGATGAAGAAAGCTTTTTTCAGTATCATCAGTATAGTCAATTAATGAAGATGGCACAGAACAATCCACAAAATTTAATAGAAGTTATTCCTTATTTAAAGGAGGAATCAGAATTGTATGCGGCGGCAGGGCTGGCAATGTATTTTTGCAGAAAATACGAAAATCCTGGCACAGTGGAAGCAGAAGACGAGGCATATATGGCGGAATATGAGGACATTGTACTGGAATATTTTGACAGTTGGCTTGCAGCACTAGGCTGTGCTGCGCATGAGAAAGTGATATCAACTTTGCGTGAGAAAAAGCAGGCAGGCGATTTTATTGGCAGGATTGAGCATACAAGTATGAAGATGGAGGAGCAACGGATATTTTGTTTTCTATGTACATTTGCATACCTGAATTTTCAGCTTTCTGATGTGCTGTTGGCAATGATTCAGACATGTGCTGCTGTAAATGCGGAATTAATGCTTTTTTCCATACGATATGTATTTATCGGGGACAATGGATGCAGAACGCATTTTGCTTTTCGTGGAATGGACTATGATGAATTGTTTCATATTGAACCAACTTTGTACATTTGTGCGGCGGCAATAGATAATTATGACAAGATTTTAATCAGACAGTTAGAAAAAAATCAGGAAAGTTATAGAAAGGTTATGGAGCGGGAAAAATGCCAGGAACTGGTTCATATTTATATGCGTGCTTGGAGGAATGGGATTCCTCGTGTTGTGTCTGAAGTTACAGAAGATGTGCTTATCACATTAAAAAATGTCATGCAGAAGGCAAATCCTGATTTGTATGAACAAGTTGTGCGAAATGCAACCCCTGATTATGCGCCAGTAATAAAGTTGCTTGTGGCGTCGACACCACATGCAGAGCTGGCAAAGGAGTATTTGCTTGGAAATTGCAAAGTTTCTGCGTTATATCCTTATGATAAAGAGTTTGGTGATAGATTTGAGGATGGGTTTTATGAGGTAAAAAAAGTTTTAGACAAATTTAAAAAACATAACTGTGATGAGGCATTTATAGACCGATGTCGTGTATTTTTAATTTTGAGAAAGTTTCCCCATATTGAATATGAGATGCAGGAGTGCAAAGGTGAGAAAGGATTAAATGAATTTTTTGCAAAGCTTGACAAAGAAGAATTGGATCTTGCCCATCAATTACAAGCATTTGCTTTATTATATAAAGAAAATCTTCAGTATGATAATAAGATAAAATTACTTAAAAAGTGCGTTGAAAAAAAGTATACGAAGTTTTTACAGGAAAATAGAGAAAAAGCTATACAAATGTTTGCTATGGCGGATGCAGAGGCACGTTGTCTTGGCCTGTATCTTTTTGAAAAAGACCCACAATCTTACAAACAAGAAATTTTAAGCTATACAAAAGACAGTTCCAGTCTTGTCCAACGGGAACTTATTCGCATTTTTTGTGTGCATAGAGAGTGGGAAGAAGATGTCAAGACCATGTTAAATGGAAAAAAGGCATCACAACGACAACTGGCAATCTTGATACTGTTAAGATGGCAGGAAAAAGGTGGAGATTATCATGAACTGCTCTCTCAGGCACTTGAAAACGAGAAGAGTGGGAAACTGGTGACATTGTTGGAAAAAGTATTGAAACTACAGGAAAAAAATCAGAATCAGCCAAAGAAGTCAGTTACAAAAGAAGATTTGATTAAACAGGTACATCAAGGAGGCAGGAAGCGGACGATTGCATGGGCATATGAGACGCCATTTTCTCCTGTACATATGACGGACGGAAGCATTGCAGATGAGGAGTATCTACAGGCAATTCTTTTGTGTTATGCAGCGCAGACACAGCGTGGCATTGACAAAAATGCGCAGCTTCTTGCGGATGATTTAAATGCATCTGAGTTTGCGGTCTATGTCAATGAGCTGTTTGACAAATGGATTGCGCAGGGCGCAGAGGCAAAGAAAGGCTGGGTGCTTTTTGCAGCGTCGATTCACGGCAAGGAGGATATTATACCAAAGTTATATTATCAAATTCAGGAGTGGTCGAAGGCGTCGCGAGGAGCGATAGCGGCGGAAGCAGTGATGGCGCTTGCGTTGAATATATCACCGCGCGCACTGCTGCTTGTAGATAATATTGGGCGGAAAATGAAACATAAGCAGGTGAAAGCTGGTTCTTTGATGGCGCTTGATGAAGCAGCTAAAATGCGTGGAATCACCCGTGAGGAACTTGACGACCGCATTGTGCCAGACTTTGATCTTGACGAGAATATGCAACGAACATTTGATTATGGCGCGCGCAGTTTCAAGGTGACACTCACATCGACACTCGATATTGAAGTGTTTGATGAAACTGGAAAAAAATTGAAAAATTTGCCAGCTCCAGGAAAGAAAGATGATGATAGTAAGGCGACGGAAGCTTACGCGGCGTTTAAAGAGATGAAAAAGCAGATAAAGACTGCCGTTACAAGTCAAAAAGAGCGCCTTGAGCACGCGCTTTCTATAAGGAGAGAGTGGAGTACAGACGCGTGGAATAATTTATTTGTGAAAAATCCCTTGATGCATCAATTTGCAATTGGTCTAATATGGGGGATTTATAAGGATAATGAGTTGATTCAAAGTTTCCGTTATATGGAAGATGGCTCTTTTAATACACAGGACGGGGACGCCTATCATTTGCCAGAACATGCAAACATTAGTTTAGTACACCCGATAGAACTTTCTGACGAGGAAAAAGCAGCATGGAAAGAGCAGCTTGCGGATTATGAAATTACACAGCCAATTGAGCAGCTTGACAGGGCTGTGTATTGTGTGACAGAGGAAGAGAAGGATAAAAGGCGCATGGAGCGTTTTGGTGGTTATGTGCTGAATGATCTAGCACTGGATGGTAAAATGGCTAATCTTGGTTGGTATCGTGGCGCTATTGGAGACGCAGGCAGTTATAATACTTATTATCGTAAAGATGTGGAGATTGATATGGGTGTAGAGCTGCACTTTTCGGGTAGTTGTGTAGGCTGGCATCAGGGTGATGTGACGGTGTATGATGCCAGATTTTACAAAGTGAAGTCGATTGGGTCCGGCAGCTATGGATATGTGGATGCAGACAAGAAGGATGCCTATCTGTTACAGAATGTTCCACCACGGTATTTTAGCGAGATTGTGCGCCAGCTTACAAAGGCTACTGTATCAAGTGATGAGCGGGATGCAGATTGGAAGAAAGAAGCAGGACTTATATAGGAACGAATTAAGTGAGTGGATTTTACGCATGATTATGGTTTTTGATAGGAAGGAGGTGCTGTCATGAAATCAAATAAAAGTAGTTCACCGATTGCAGAATTGTTTGCAATATTGCCAGAGTTAAAAATTTCAGAGCAGGAATGTGAGCTGGCAAAGCAGTATTTAAATGGTGTGGTAGGCGACGAGGCGTTAGACCAATTTCAGCGGATTAATTACAAGTCAATAGCAGTTTCAAGTGATGTGCGCTATGAATTGGACAGAATCATTAAAAGATTGGATAGAAAGGAAAGTAGAGTGGTATGTATCCGGTTGTTTAATCTGTTGTTTGCAATTGGACATGCTTCCTGTGTTGAATTATTTTACTTTGGTGGGTCTCCTGAGGATTCTTTTGAGCAGGCACAGGAGTGTGCACTTTACAAAAGAATTACGATATTTATTGAGAGATGGTTTCATTCTGTCAGTAAGTTCACTCTGGGAAATATACGAGAAATTGCGCAAGATAACCCTGAGAATTTGCGTAAAAGCATAGATCCGCTCAGAGAGGAGGGAAGAGATTATCTGTTGATAGTATTGACAGAGTACTTTTTTATGAAGTACACAGGGCAGATAACTCTCTTAAAAGAAAATAACCCGACTGGAGAGATTGACCTTTCTGAAGATGCGGCACTTTTAAAAGAGTATGAAGAAGGGATATTGGAGAGTCTTTATGAATGGCTGCAGCAGCAACCATGTTTTGGGCGCGACAAAATTATTGCTGCAATCCGCGGCCATCAACTAACAAAAGAATTGTTGAAGAATACAATATCTAATAGTAATCTTACAGATACGCAATACAGTCAACTTTGCCAAATCAGCAAAATGGCATATTTAAATTTTAAACTTTCTGATGTGCTGCGTGACATAATAAGGGTTTGTCTCGCAGTAGATGCCAAGAAAGTCCTTTTCGCCTTTCGAGATGTATCAGAGGAACAAATAAGTGATGATTTTGATGACTTGTTTTGGATTGAACCAGATATTTTTATTCGTTGGGCAGCAGTTGAAAAGGATTTACCTATCTTAAAAAGACAGCTTGAGAAAAACCAGGAGCAGTATCTAAAGGCGATAGAAGGAGAGGGTTATACAATCTATTTTCAGAATAAGCATTCTAAAAAGGCGCCCGTAGAAGATTGGATTGATGCTATTAATGTTCTAAAAGATGTGCTGAAGGCAGAAAATCCTTCCTTGTATGAACAGATTGGCGCGGCTAGACCGTACTACGACAAAGTCATTCGATATTTGGTGATGGATGCCCCGCATGCAGAGCAGATAAGAATGTATTTGAGAGGTCAGTGTAGCATCTCAGAACTGTATCCCTATCAGGAGGAGTATCGGCCAAGGTTTTTTTCTTATTTTTTAAAGGCTCATCAGCGGCATTGTAATGATCCACAATTTTTTGACAGATGTAAGGCTTATATTGTGCTGACTGGTTCAGAGTACATAAAGGTGGTTGACAGACAGACTGAGGAAGCAGAGCAAGTAGAACAGTTTTTCCAGATGCTTGATGCGCAAAAGATGGATATTGTGCATCAGATAAATGGTTTTGTAGTGTCGTACAGGACAAATGACAATTGGCGTGGCTGCAAATTAGAACCGTATGTGGAGGGTGCTGCCAATGCATTTGCACGGTATTTGGACGGTGCAAGACGACAAGAAGCAATTAAGGCATTTTCTGGTGCTGCGGCGGAAGGGCGTTATCTTGGACTACATGCAATGCGAAAAGATGTGACACACAATAAACAGGAGATTATGTATTATGCATCGGACAGCGCAAAACTTGTCAGGGAAGAGCTTTTTGATATTTTGTGCACAGACCCATACAGAGGAAATAAGCAGCTAGACAGCGCAGATAAATCTTCGCGGATAGATTATGACAAGCCATACTGGCTGGAGGATATCAAGGAATTATTGGGGGCAAAAAAGGCGCAGCAGCGGGAGTTGGCAGCGCATGTATTAACGCGCTGGCAGGAGGAGGGCGGAGACTTCAATGAATTGTTGTTACAGGCAATAAAAAAAGAGAAAAATGCAAAAGTGTTGATGCTTTTACAAAATGCGCTTTGTATTCAAGAAGGAAGTTTGTCTCTTGGCGCACTCTCCAGGGAAGAACTTGTAAAGCAGCTCAGTAATGGCAATGGCAAAAAAAGTCTGGAGTGGGCATATGAAAAGTCCTATTTCCCAGTGCATAAAATGAATGGCGAGGAGGTTTCTAAGGCATATTTACAGGCAATTCTTCTGTGCTATGCGTCGCAAGAAAAGAATGGTGTCAGCAAAAATGCGCAGTTGCTTGCAGGCGATTTGCATTCCACAGAGCTTGCTATTTATATGAACGAACTGTTTGACAGATGGCTTGCGCAAGGCGCGGACTCCAAAAGGCGCTGGGTGCTTTACACGGCAGCAATTCACGGCGGTGAAGAGATGGTTCAAAAGCTGCAACATCAGATACAAGAGTGGCCGCAGGCGGCAAGAGGTGTGCTCGCGGTGGAGGCGGTGCGGGCGCTTGCATTAAGTCCATCACCGCGTGCATTGTTGCTTGTGGATAACATTGCGCGGAAATTTAAGTTTAAACAAGTGCGAACTGCCGCGGAAGAAGCGCTTGTCTTTGCAGCTTCTGAGCTTGGCATCACGCGCGAGGAACTTTCAGACCGCATTGTACCTGACCTTGGCTTTAATGAAAATATGGAACGAACATTTGATTACGGTGAACGCATATTTAAAGTGCGAATGAATGCAATACTTGACCTTGAAGTGTACGACGAGGAGGGAAAGAAATTGAAGAAGTTGCCCGCACCAGGAAAGAAGGATGATGCGAGCAAAGCAGCCGCGGCCTGCGAGGACTTTAAGCAGTTAAAAAAACAGATGAAAACTGCGGTGAATAGTCAAAAATCACGCCTGGAATATGCGCTGTTAGTGCGGCGCGAATGGCTTGTGGATGCGTGGACAAATTTGTTCGTGAAAAATCCGTTGATGCATCAGTTTGCAATTGGTTTAATCTGGGGCGTTTATGAAGAGGGGAAACTGATACAAAGTTTTCGCTATATGGAAGATGGCTCCTTCAATACAAAGGACGAGGAGGAGTATACACTGCCAGAAAACGCGCATGTCAGCTTAGTGCACCCAATGGAGTTGTCTGACGAGGAAAAAGCAGTGTGGAAAGAGCAGCTTGCAGACTATGAGATTACGCAGCCAATTGCGCAGTTAGACAGAGCGACTTATTACAGAACGGAAGAGGAAGCAGACAAAAAAGGAATGGAGCGTTTTGGAGGTTGCGTAATCAATGCACTTTCTCTCAATGGAAAATTGACAGGACTTGGATGGTATCGTGGCTCTGTGCAGGACGGAGGCGGATTCTACACCTATTACCGCGAGGATATAGAGGTTGATATTGGTGTGGAATTACATTTTTCTGGCACGTTTGTTGGTGATATGGATGAGGAAGTGACAATCTTTGATGTGCGGTTTTACAAACCAGGAACTATTGAGCGTGGAAGTTATATGTATGATGAAGCGGATGCAGAAAAAGCATATTTCTTAAAAGATGTTCCACCAAGGTATTTTAGTGAGATTGTATTGCAGCTCACCAGTGCCACTGCATCAAGTATAGAGCATGACGAAGGTTGGAAAGAGGACGCAGACTTGATATGTTGATAGAAGTAAGATAATTTGTGAAACATATGTTGATTAAATTTGTGTACATATAACACAAAATCTACGGCAAAAGCAGATGTAAGGGAGATTGCCAGAGACGATTAAGGAAAGGTGGATTATAACAATGCAAGTAAATGCAAACGACAAACAGATAAATAATATGCTCTTATTTTTGGAAAAGCGCGGTGTGCCAGCACAGGACTGCACTTTGGCAGAGAAGTATTTAAAGAATGAAGTGGGAGATGAGGTGTTAGACCAATTTCAGCAGATAAATTTTGCATCAATGACCATTCCATATAAGGAGAGAGAGGAATTTGACTCCATTATGAAGTTGGATAGGAGTGAAAATAGAGAAACCTGCATCCTGTTTCTCAATGTGCTGTTTGCAATTGGTCATGGTTCTTGTAGTACATTGCTGTCACGAATTATTATTAAAGATGCAAAGGAGTGTGCACTCTACAAGCGAATCATTTTATTTATAGAATTGGGAATGGAGTATACTGGATATCTGCGTACTTATGAGTTGAAGACTTTGATGGAGATGACACAGAATAATCCCGAGATGTTGCGGGAAACACTGGAACCGCTCAAGAAGGAGGGCACAAAATATTATCTGATAGCACTTGCTGTTTACTTTTGTATGAAGTATGGAAAAGTGCGACCGCTTGACGTAGAGGATACGGAGCTTATGAAAGCATATGAAGATGAGATGCTGGATTATCTGGATGAATGGCTTGAACAGCAGGGGTGTATCACACATCGGAAAATTGTGGATGCAGTTCATACACAGAAGCTTACAATTCAATTGCTTGATGATGTGCGTCAGTGTAAGTTTATGGAGCCTGCCCGCAAGCAACTCTGTTTTCTTGGAAGTATGGCGTATCTGAATTTTATGCTTTCTGATGTGCTGCTGGATGTTGTCAGAACATGTCTGGCTGTGGATGCAGAGTGGGTACTGTGCACGATATCTGAGGTTTCGATAGGAACGCTGGATGCAAGCCGCAGAATACAAAGCAAAGGCGGCGACTATGACACTCTGTTTTGGATTGAGCCAGAAACTTATATTCGCTGGGCAGCAGTTGAGGAGTGCACCCCTATCTTAAAAAGACAGCTTGAAAAAAATCAAGATAGTTACTTGAAAGCTTTGGATGAAAATGGTTTTACATCATTGTATGCCAAAAAAAACAGAAGTTTGGGAAATGCGATATATGTGATAGACCAGATGAAGGATGTTATGCTAAAGGAAAATCCCAGTCTGTACAAACAAGTTGCAGCAAACTTTAATTATGATATAGTGATTAACTATCTTGTCAAAGATACACCCCATGCAGAGCTGGCAAAAGCATATTTGCGGGGAGAGAGCAAAATTGCGGAATTGTATCCATATGTAGAGGAACTTTCTGGAAAATATGTTTCTCATAATTATATGAAACAGCAAAAGAAACATTGCATTGACAAGGAATTTTTTAATAGATGTAAAGCTTTTATGGTGTTGACCTGCTCGGAAAATACAACAGTGGTGGAGGATTGTTGGAATACGGATTCATTAGAAGAAATAGGGAAGTTTTATCAAATGCTCTGTGATGAAGATTTGGATATTATCTACCAGCTTAATGGTGTTGTAGCATGTTACAGCGCTTATGATAATGCAATTGGCTGCTCCTTGAGTACATTTGAGGAGGGGACTGTCGATGCGTTTGCACGTTATCTAAACAGCGAGCGGAGAGAAGAAACCATTGCGGCGTTTTCTGGTGCAAAGGCAGAGGGACGCTATCTTGGATTACTCGTTATGAAGAGAGATACGGCACGTAATCAGCAGGAGATTTTGCGTTTTGCAGGAGATAGTTCTAAACTTGTGCGGGAAGAGCTGTTAAATATTTTATATGCGCAAAAGGATTGGGAAAATGAGATAAAAGCACTTTTGCAGGCAAAGAAAGCTGCACAGCGGGAGATTGCAATACAGGTATTGTCTCACTGGCAGCAAGAAGGCGGCGATTACAACGAAGTGCTTAGACAGGCGATGGAGAAGGAGAAAAACGCAAAAGTGCTCACTTTATTGCAGAGTGTACTGAACATACAGGAAAGTGAAAAGCCAGAAGAGACACTCTCCAAAGAAGATTTGGTGAAACAGTTACATAAAGGCGGCAAGAAGAAAAGTTTGGCATGGGCATATGAAAAGCCATTCTCACCAGTGTATAAAACAGATGGTTTGGAGGCTTCCGAGGAATATTTGCAGGCGGTTTTACTTTGCTATGTGTCACAGGAAAAGAGCGGTGTCAGCAAAACTGCACAGCTTCTTGCAGATGATTTACAGCCTACACAGTTTGCTGTTTATGTCAACGAATTATTTGATAGATGGCTTGCAGCGGGCGCAGAGTCCAAAAAGCGCTGGGTTTTGTATGCGGCGGCAATTCACGGCGGTGAAGATATTATACAAAAGTTGCAGCATCAAATACAGGAGTGGCCGCAGGCGGCAAGAGGAGCGATTGCGGCGGAGGCGGTGAAGGCGCTTGCGCTAAATCCTTCACCGCGTGCACTGTTACTTGTGGATGGTATCGCGCGCAAATTTAAGTTTAAGCAGGTGCGTGCCGCGGCGGGAGAGGCGCTTGCGTTTGCGGCTTCTGAGCTTGGAATTACACGCGAGGAGCTTTCGGATCGCATTGTGCCAGACCTTGGATTTAATGAAAATATGGAGCGGACATTTGATTACGGTGAGCGTATATTTAAAGTGCAACTTACACAGATGCTTGACTTTGAAATATATGATGAGAATGGAAAGAAACTTAAAAATCTGCCTGCGCCAGGAAAAAAGGATGATGCGGCAAAAGCAACAGCGGCATATGAGGATTTTAAGCAGTTGAAAAAGCAGATGAAAACTACTGTCAGCAGCCAGAAAGCGCGGTTGGAGTACGCGTTGTCGGTTCGGCGAGAATGGCTTGTGGATGCGTGGAAAAATCTGTTTGTAAAAAATCCGTTAATGCATCAGTTTGCAATTGGTTTAATCTGGGGTGTTTATGAAGAAGAGAAATTGGTGCAGAGTTTTCGTTATATGGAAGATGGCTCCTTCAATACACAGGACGAGGAAGAATACACGTTGCCAGAAAATGCGCATATTAGTTTGGTGCACCCCATAGAGCTTTCAGAGGAGGAGAAAACGGCGTGGAAGGAACAGCTTGCGGACTATGAAATCACACAGCCAATAGAGCAGCTTGACAGACCAATTTACTATATGACAGCGGAGGAGGCAGATAAGAAAGGATTGGAGCGTTTTGGCGGATATCTTATCAACGACCTTTCCCTAAATGGAAAAATGTCAGGACTTGGCTGGTATCGTGGTTCCGTGCAGGATGCAGGTGGTTTTTATACTTATTATCGAGAAGATCCAGAGGCTGGTATTGGTGTAGAGTTTCACTTTTCAGGCGCTTGTGTTGGGTATTCTGAAGGGAATGTGACAATCTATGATGTTCGCTTTTACAAGGCGGGAACCATAGAGCGCGGGAGCTATGTCTACGACGAGGCAGACGCAGAAAAGGCATATTTCTTAAAGGATATTCCAACACGATATTTTAGCGAGATTGTGCTGCAGCTTGCGCGATTAACCGCGTCATGTGAAGAGCGAGATGAAGACTGGCGCAAGGATGCAAGGCTGATAAAATAAAGTTTTGCATATGTGGGAAGGGAGAATTTGATCATGGTGATAAGCACAGAGAACAAGAGAATTATAAGGATGCTGACCTTTCTGGAAAAACTGGGTATTTCTGAACCAGACTGCGCACTGGCAGAAAAGTATTTGGACGGCGGAGTTGGAGATGAAGTACTAAACCAGTTCCAGCGAATTGATTTTACAGCCATTCAAATTCCGGTTGAAGTGCTGCAGGAGTTTAATGCAATTGAGTGGGAACTAGGAAGCGGCGAAGGGTATGCTCTGTGGATACGATTGTTTGATGTGTTGTTTGCAATTGGGCATAACACAAGCAGCGTTTTGTTTTCTCATAGTTGTGTGAATGGTGAGCGCTATAAGGCGATGGTAATTTATATCGAAAAGTGTTCTGAGGAGACAGGGTACTTAAATTATCATCATAGGACTTGTTTTGATATGGGTGGACTGATACATGAGATTGATAATAAGCCCGAAAAAGTGCAGGAAATGATAGAGCAGTTAAAAGGTGAGGGCGCAAAATATTATTTGTCCGTTTTAGCAGCATATTTTTATAAAAAATATACAGATGCAAAATGGATAGCGGCAGAAGATACGGAGTTGATGCAAACATATGAGAAGGGAATGTTAGATTGCCTTGATGAATGGCTAGGGCAGCAAAATTGTCCTACGCGGGAAAAAATTGTGACCGCAATCCGTACACAACAGCTTACAGCAGAATTACTTGTTAGTGTGAAACCGTGCAGTTTTACAGACCCTGTTCGCAAAAAGCTTTGTTTTATTGGCAGTATGGCATATTTGAATGTTATGTTCTCGGGAATATTATTGGATATTGTCAGGACATGCTTGGCTATAGATGCAGAGTGGGTGCTTCTTGCAATGTCTGATGTGATAGATAAATCACCAAATGCCAAAGATAAAATTGGTCAAGATTATAGTGAATTGTTTTGGATTGAGCCAGAAACATATATTCGATGGGCAGCGTTTGAGACTGCGCATGCGATGGGGACATATAATGAAAATTATGTGCGTTCGGTTCAAATGCCAATTTTAAAGAGACAGCTTGAAAAGAATCAGGAGAGTTATTTAAAGGCATTGGACCAAAAAGGATATACAACACTTCTTGCAAAGATAAACTACAGATTAGATGATGCGATCAGTTCAATCAATGTGTTAAAAGATATATTGCAGGAGGAAAATCCGGTTTTATATGAAAAGATTGGTGCAGGAAAGCCAAATTATGAACAAGTTATTCAATATTTGGTTCAGGATACGCCGCATGCAGAGTTGGCAAGAGAGTATTTGCGGGGACATGAAGTTATTTCAGAATTGTATCCGTATGAGGAGGAATTTTCTGCAACATATATTTTCTATAGTTATTTGGAGAAGCATAAAAAGCACTGGAATGATATAGAATTTCTCAATCGGTGTAAGACTTTTATGGTACTGATTGGTTCTGATCGCACAGCCATTGTTGAGAATCGTGACAAGGAACAAACAAGACAAGTGGAACAGTTTTTCCAGATGCTTGCGCATGAAAATTTGGATATTGCCCATCAAATCAATGGTTTTGTGGCATCATATAAGGCATATAATGGACCGAACGGATGCACCATCAAAACATTTGTAAAGGGAGCAATCAATGTATTTGCAAAATATCTGAACAGTGAACGGCGGAAGGAGACGCTCACGGCTTTTTCCAATGCAAAGGCGGAGGGACGTTATTTGGCATTGCTTGCAATGCGCAAAGATATTGAGCGAAACAAACAGGAGATTTTAAACTATACATCAGATAGCACAAAGATTGTCAAAGAAGTGCTTTTGGATATTTTGTATGAACAAAGAAGCTGGGAGGAGGATATAGAGGCTCTTTTAGATGCAAAGAAAGCGGTACAGCGGGAGCTGGCGGTGCAGGTATTAGCACATTGGCAGCAGGAGGGCAGTAATTATAAAGATGTATTTTTACAGGCAATGAAAAAAGAGAAAAATGCAAAAGTTCAGTCCTTGATACAGAGTACGCTCAATATACAAGAGTGTGATTTGCCACAACAGACCCTTTCACAAGAGGAGTTGATAAAGCAACTGCATAAAGGCGGAAAAAAGAAAAGTCTGGCGTGGGCTTATGAAAAGCCATTTTTGCCAGTGCACAGAAAAGATGGCGTGGAGGCTTCCGAATCGCATTTGCAAGCTATTTTGTTGTGCTATGTGTCGCAGGATAAAAACGGTATCAATAAAAATGCGCAATTGCTTGCAGAGAATTTACAGCCCACAGAGCTTGCAATTTATATGAATGAGTTGTTTGACAGATGGATTGTGGTGGGGGCTGAGACCAAAAAGCGTTGGGTGCTTTATGCAACGGCAATTCACGGAGGCGAAGAGATGGTGCAAAAGTTACAACATCAAATACAGAAATGGCCACAGGCAGCAAGGGGAGCACTTGCTGCGGAAGCAGTCAAAGCACTTGCTTTAAGCCCATCACCGCGCGCGTTACTTCTAGTGGATGACATTGCGCGGAAATTTAAGTTCAAACAGGTTCGGGCGGCTGCGCAAGAGGCGCTTGCATTTGCGGCATCCGAGCTAAAGATTACCCGTGAAGAACTTTCTGACCGCATTGTGCCCGATTTAGGATTTGATGCAAATATGGAAAGAGTATTTGATTATGGAGAACGTAAGTTTATTGTTCAGCTTTCGCCAGCGCTTGACCTTGAAATAGAGGATGAAAACGGAAAAAAGTTAAAAAGTCTGCCTGTACCAGGAAAGAAAGATGATGAAACCAAGGCGGCAGCGGCTTATGAGAGCTTTAAACAACTAAAAAAACAGATGAAAATGACTGTTAGCAGCCAGAAAGCACGATTGGAATATGCGCTGTCCGTTCGACGGGAGTGGCTTGCAGATGCATGGAAAAATCTGTTTGTAAAAAATCCGCTGATGCATCAGTTTGCAATTGGTTTTATCTGGGGTGTTTATGATAAAGATAAGTTGATTCAGAGTTTCCGCCATATGGAGGATGGTTCTTTTAATACACAGGACGAGGAAGAGTACACATTGCCAGAAGATGCACATATCAGTTTGGTGCACCCTATGGAACTTTCTGATGAGGAGAAAGCGGCGTGGAAGGAGCAACTGGAGGATTATGAAATTACACAGCCAATTGAGCAGCTAGACAGGGCAGTTTATATTAGGACTGAGGAAGAAGCAGACAAAAAAGGATTGGAGCGTTTTGGTGGATATCTTGTCAATGACCTTTCTCTCAATGGAAAATTGACAGAACTTGGCTGGTATCGTGGTTCTGTGCAGGACGGAGGTGGTTTTTATAGTTATTACCGCGAAGATGAAGAGATTGAGATTGGCGTAGAGCTGCATTTTTCAGGTGCATATGTTGGAGGCATGAATGATAATGTGACAATCTATGATGTTCGTTTTTATAAGGCGGGAACAATAGAACATGGCAGTTATATTTATGATGAGGCAGACAAAGAGAAGGCATATTTCTTAAAAGATGTCCCTGCACGGTATTTTAGCGAGATAGTGCTACAATTGACTAAGGTGATACCAGTAAATGCGCAGCGAGACGAAACTTGGCGGGAGCATGCAAAGTTAATAACACTTTAATAGATACTACCTGCGTATTTCATTCTCATCACATCGGTGGTAGATGGAAAAGTGCCTTGAATAAAGAATTAGAGAGAATACTTTTTTCTTATTGACATAGATAGAAAATATGTTATACTTTTTTACAATTGAATAAATAGCATACAGGTGTCAAAACAATGCGTAAAAATAAGCATTGGTTTTGGTGAAAAGGGAAACAGGTGCAAATCCTGTACGAACTCGTCACCGTAATTAGGGAGTAGAAGCCGATATGTCACTGGGAATTAAGGAAATCCTTTCCTGGGAAGACGGCTAATGTGATGATCTATAAGCCGGGAGACCTGCCTGAATGCTGTACAGAAACATTTGTTTCAAACCACGAGTAACTGGTTGTACGTTTTGAACTTGCAGAAAGCACGATGGACTATTGTTTGCATCGGAGCATTTGGCAGGCTTATTTGTGTATGAATCCTTTACCGTAGTTATGTTATGGTAGAGGATTTTTTTATGCACACGGACGCGGAAAGGAAGTATGCAGCGAAAGCTGCCGCGTCCGGCGCGGTGAGTAGGGAAGATGAGACTTCCCTACTCGATTTACAAATTAAAATAATATCCCTGTAGAGTGACAGGGAAGGAAGAGGAGAAAAATGAAAAAGAAATTAGTAGTTGCTTTATTGATTGGTGTCATGACATGCTCATTGGCGTTGACAGGCTGTTCAAAGGAGGTTCCTACATCGGTAGAAAATACCATACAGACGGAAGAGAATAGTATAAAGAGTACAGAAGCGGCAGAGGAGAGTGACAGTCAAGATCAGACAGACGAATCAGGGGCAGAGGATAATGCAGTTTCGGATCAGGCAGCGGCGGATGAAGTTGCTGCATTGATTGATGCAATCTATGTGCAGAAGCGGACAGAGGATACTGACGCACAGTGTGCGCAGGCAAAAGCGGCGTGGGACGCGCTGACGGATGTTCAGAAAGAATTGGTGGAGGGTAAAGAAGCTGATCCTGATTATTTTGGCAAGGATACAGGCGATGCTTCCAAAGATGATCCGAGAAATCAGGATAATATCGGAGAAAATGAAATTCTGGTAGTCAGTTTTGGAACCTCATTTAATGACAGTCGTGTTGATGATATCAAAGGAATAGAGGATGCAATACAGGTGGCAAATCCTGACTGGTCTGTAAGAAGGGCTTTTACGGCACAGATTATTATTAACCATGTGCAGGCGCGAGATGGAGAATTTATTGACAATATGGATCAGGCATTAGAACGTGCAGTAGCAAATGGAGTAAAAAATTTAGTAGTACAGCCTACTCATCTGATGCATGGAGCAGAGTATGATGAACTAATAAAAGCAGTTAAAACATACAGAGACCAGTTTGAAACAGTAAAGGTTGCAGAACCTCTTCTTGGAGAGGTTGGTGCAGATGCATCTGTTGTCAATGAGGACAAGGCGGTGGTAGCGAAGGCAATCCTTGCCGCAACTGTGTCAGATGCTGGTTATGGGAGTTTGGCAGAAGCGCAGGAAGACGGAACGGCATTCGTATTTCTAGGGCATGGCACTTCCCATGCGGCGAAGGTAAGTTACAGTCAGATGCAGACACAATTGACAGATATCGGTTGTGTCAATGCATTTATCGGTACTGTAGAAGGAGAACCAGAAGAAACATCCTGTGAGGCAGTGATAGATGCTGTGATACAGGCAGGTTATACAAAGGTAATACTTCGTCCGTTGATGGTCGTAGCAGGTGACCATGCCAATAATGATATGGCAGGAGAAGATGAGGATTCATGGCTCAGTATGTTCAATGCAACAGGAAATTTTGAAAGTGTAGAGGTACAGATCACAGGTCTTGGTTCCATTGATGACATTCAGAAACTTTATGTAGAACATACAGCAGCGGTAATGGAAGATTGACAGACGAGGTGAGAAGTATGAAGAAAAATATAAGAATTATTATTGCTCTTCTATCAATCATGCTGTTTGGAGGTTGTGGAAATAACAATCATACACAGGAATCAGATTCGGCGGTAAATGCTACTGTAAAAGAAAATGCAGAGGAATCATCAGAAATTGTACCAGAAACATTATCTAAAGTGCTAACAGAAGACAAATCTGAAAATGAAGAAACATCTGCTCAGATGCAAAAGACGGTGGAGTTGCCAGATGGGATTTATACGGCAGAGTTTACGACAGACAGCAGTATGTTTCGTGTCAACGAAACCTGTGAAGGTAAGGGAACGATGACAGTAGAGAATGGAGAAATGACAATTCATATTACTCTCGGTTCAAAGAAGATTTTAAACCTTTATCCTGGATTGGCAGAAGATGCAGCGAAAGAAGGAGCCAAGTTGCTTTTGCCGACAGAAGATACAGTCACATACAGTGACGGCATGACAGAGGAAGTCTACGGTTTTGATGTGCCTGTTCCCATGCTGGAAACAGAATTTGACTTGGCGTTGATTGGGACAAAAGGAAAATGGTATGACCATAAGGTTAGTGTCTCCAATCCAGTTCCGCTTGAGAATGATGAACAGGCAAAAGATGCAGTTTCCTTGGAAGAGGGTACATATAGTATGGAAATTACCTTTGAAGGAGGAAGCGGTAAAGCAGAAATTCTGTCTCCCGTAACTATAACTGTTGCAGATGGAAAAGTGACAGCAACTGTACAGTGGAGCAGCCCTAATTATGATTATATGATAGTGGATGGAGAAAAATATTTGCCAGAAAATATGGAAGGTGATTCTGTATTTGAGATACCTGTTCTTAAATTTGATGAACCAATAAATGTGATTGGTGATACCGTGGCAATGAGTAAACCTCACGAAATAGAATACACACTCACTTTCCATTTAGATACAGCGGTTAAAGAGTAAAAAGAGGGGAAGAATCGCTAAATGCTTCTTCTGAATGAGATACGCTAAGAAGAGGAAAAACAAAATGAGGGAAAGAAAAAAAGCGTTTATTTTACTTCTTATTGGGCTGCTATGGCTGCATGGCTGTTGCAGTCCTTCTCTCAATTTTGAAGTAATGACAGATATACAGAAAGAATCAGAGTCAGATTGGAATCTATCAGATTTTGATATAGGAGAAGAACTGGTCTATGAAAGAAGCATAGAATTACAGTATGCGAAAAATTTTAAAGTGGATTATTACAAGGGTGGTTATACTTTACTTACGATAGCAATGGATGGCACACAGTTTTTGATTGTACCGGAAAATGGAGAAGTGCCACAAACTTTAGATAAAGAAATTGTGGTGCTTAAGAGACCGATAAAAGACATCTACTTGGTGGCATCTTCGGCAATGGATATTTTTAGTGAACTTGATGGACTGGATTCCATTTCCTTTTCGGGACAAAAGGAAGACGGCTGGTTTATTGAAGCAGCCAGAGAAGCAATGCATAAGGGTAATATCCTATATGCGGGAAAATACAGTAAGCCGGACTATGAACTACTTGTTTCAAACCACTGTGCACTTGCCATAGAGAACATGATGATTTCGCACTCGCCTGAAGTAGTAGAAAATCTACAGAACTTTGATATCCCTGTTATGATAGATTATTCCAGCTATGAATCGCATCCTCTTGGCAGGGTAGAGTGGGTGAAATTTTATGGGGCGCTGCTTGGAAAGGAAGCGGAAGCAGAAAGAATATTTACAGATCAGACAGCAATTCTTGAGAGAGTAAGTGCATCTGAGAGAACAGATAAAACAGTAGCCTTCTTTTTCATTACTTCTAATGGTTTAGTACAAGTGCGTCAATCTTCCGATTATGTTCCGAAGATGATAGAACTTGCAGGGGGGAGCTATATTTTTCAAAATTTAGGCGATCCTGAAACAAAGCGCTCTACCATGAATATGCAGGTAGAAGAATTTTATGCTGGTGCGAAAGATGCAGATTTTCTGATTTATAACAGTTCTATTGACGGCGGTGTTTCCAGTGTAGAGGAGTTGCTTGATAGATGTGAGTTACTTGCGGATTTTAAGGCTGTGAAGAACGGAAATGTATGGTGTACCACAAACGATATGTATCAACAATCTCTTTCAATTGGATATTTCATTGAAGATATCCATATGATGATACAAGGCGAAAATGATGATATGCACTATCTTTATCGTCTGGATTGATAGTCTGGCAGAGAGGATATGATTCTTATGTACAAGAACAGAAAAAGCAGAAACATTACGGCTTTCTTTTTGCTTGGAGCTTGCATTTTCATTTTTTACATACTAAATATTTGTATCGGAAGTGTCAGAATTGCATTGTCGGATGTGGCAAGAGCATTTAACGGACAGGAAAGTAATGAAACGGTATCAAGGATTTTGTGGGATATCCGGCTTCCGAGGGCGACAGCGGTGCTGATTCTCGGCGGAGCGCTTTCACTTGCGGGTTATCTTCTACAAACATTTTTTAATAATCCTATTGCGGGACCGTTTGTTTTAGGAATTTCCTCTGGAGCGAAAATGGTGGTGGCACTTGTAATGGTTTTTCTTATGGGAAAGGGAATTAGAGTGACATCGGCAGCTATGATTTTTGCTGCGTTTATTGGCGCCATGTTGTCTATGGGCTTTGTATTGCTGATGTCCCACAGAATCCATAATATGTCTATGTTGGTAGTCAGCGGTGTTATGATTGGTTATATCTGTTCCGCAGTTACGGAATTAGTAGTTACCTTTGCTGATGATGCGGATATTGTGAATCTCCACAACTGGTCACGAGGGAGTTTTTCAGGAATGACATGGGAAAACGTAAAGGTTATGGCAGTGGTGGTGTCCATAGTGTTTCTTGCAGTCTTTCTTATGTCAAAGCCGCTTGGCGCTTATCAGTTGGGAGATGCGTATGCGCGAAACGTGGGTGTTAATTTGCAGCTTTTGCGTGTAGGTATTGTAATTTTTTCCAGTATCTTATCTGCGTGTATTGTAGCATTTGCGGGACCGATTTCTTTTGTTGGAATTGCAGTGCCGCATTTGATTAAGAAATTACTGAATACAACAGAACCAATTCAAATGATACCTGCCTGCTTTATTGGTGGAAGCGTTTTTTGTTTGTTTTGTGATCTGCTTGCAAAAACAATACTTGCGCCAACAGAACTGAGTATCAGTACCGTGACAGCTATTTTCGGTGCGCCGGTGGTACTTTGGATTATAAAAGGAAGAAAAGCATGAAAAACTACTATTTTTCTACGAAAAAAATGTGCGTGGGGTATGATAATAAACCGCTGATAAAGGATATAGAAATTGCACTGCCAAGAGGAGAAATCCTAAGTCTGATCGGGCCAAACGGCGCAGGTAAATCTACCGTTTTAAAAAGCATTGCAGGGCAGCTTGAATTGCTTGGCGGAACGGTATATCTTGGAGAAGATGATTTATTTGAAATGAGAGCAGAGGAACTGGCAAAGAGGATGTCCGTAGTGTTTACTGAAAGGGTAAGGGTAGAACTGAAAAGCTGCAGGGATATGGTTGCAACGGGACGTTATCCATATACTGGATGGTTCGGCATATTATCAGAAGAAGATAAGCGGATTGTGGGTGAAGTGATGGAGCTTACCCACATAACAAATATTAGTGAAAAAGATTTTGACAAGATAAGTGACGGTCAGAAGCAGCGGGTGATGCTGGCAAGAGCAATCTGCCAGGAGCCGGAAATTGTGATATTAGATGAGCCGACGTCTTATTTGGATATCAAATATAAGCTTGAATTTTTGTTGTTATTACAGGAAATGAGAGAGAAAAAGGGACTGACGGTTATTATGTCCTTACATGAATTAGAACTGGCAAAAATTGTTTCCGATAAAATACTCTGTCTTAGAGGAGAATATGTGGAGCGATATGGGACGCCGGAAGAGATTTTTGAGTCAAATTTTATTGAACGTTTGTTTGATGTGAATGAAGAAGACTTTTTTGGAAATGAAAAGCTTCTTGCGTATATGAAACAGATTGGAAAATATGAGAGGTAATTATGGCAAAGGTTATTATGATTCAGGGAACCATGTCCGGTGTAGGAAAGAGTTTTTTGGTAGCGGGATTATGCAGGATTATGAAGCGGGATGGATACAGAGTGGCCCCTTTTAAATCACAGAATATGGCGCTTAATTCTTTTGTTACAGAGGAAGGACTTGAAATGGGAAGGGCTCAGGTCATGCAGGCAGAAGCGGCAGGACTTGCACCATTGGTCTGCATGAATCCGATTTTATTAAAACCGACAAATCATACGGGTTCACAGGTGATTGTAAATGGACAGGTTCTTGGGAATATGAGTGCAAGAGAATACTTTTCCTACAAGCGCAAGCTGATACCGGATATTAAGAGAGCTTTCCGAACATTGGAAGAACTGGCGGATATCATTGTGATAGAGGGAGCAGGAAGTCCGGCGGAGATCAATTTGCGTGAAAATGATATTGTTAATATGGGATTGGCAGAGATTGTGGATGCTCCAGTATTGTTGGCAGGTGATATTGATAGGGGTGGTGTATTCGCACAGCTTTTGGGAACACTGATGCTGCTTAGAGAAGAGGAAAGGAAACGTGTTAAAGGGCTGGTTATTAATAAATTTCGGGGAGACCGCTCTCTGCTTGATTCTGGCATTGAAATATTGGAAGAAAAAGGAGGTATTTCGGTAGCAGGTGTAGTTCCTTATATGGATGTACAATTAGAGGAGGAGGATAGTCTGACAGAGCGCTTTGAAAAAAAGGAAAAGGGAAAGATAGATATAACGGTTATCAGATATCCTAGAATTTCTAATTTTACAGATTTTAATGTGTTTGAACAGATATCCGATGTATCTGTACGCTATGTTACATCAGTGGAGGAATTGGGAGTTCCAGATATAATTTTTTTGCCAGGCAGCAAGAATACGATGAGCGACCTTGATTGGATGCGCCGGAACGGATTGGAAGATGCTGTGAAAAAAATGGCGCAAAAAATACCAGTTTGCGGTATCTGTGGCGGGTATCAGATGATGGGAGAACATATTTCCGATCCAGAGGGAATGGAAAAAGGCGGAACTATGAAAGGGATGGGATTATTGCCTGCCATAACAGAGCTGAAACATGAAAAAGTGCGCCGTCAGGTACATGGCACAGTGAATAAAATGGAAGGTTTTTTTTCTGTACTTTCAGGACTTGCGTTTGATGGATATGAGATACATATGGGAAATAGTGCTGGGATAGCTTGCGCGGAAGCGGCATTTATGACCGGAAGTAATAAGAATGTATGTGGAACATATATTCATGGGATATTTGACAAGGCCGCGATGGTGGCTGCTCTTGTGGATACATTGGCTGAGCGTAAGGGATTATCCATAAATACCAGATTTTGCATGGATTATAAGGACTTCAAAGAGAAGCAGTATGATATGCTGGCAGATATCTTATCGGAGTATCTGAACATGGAGGAAATATATGGAATACTCAGAGAGACACATATTAGATAATCGTACAGAGGAAACATTGGATAGATTGAAATTGGATAAACCAGACTATAAAATATACAAAAAAGTATTGGAAAATTGGGATTCTATAGCAAAGCCCCTTGACGGAATGGGAAGGTTTGAAACTATCACAGCACAGATTGGAGCAATCTTGGGTACAGATGAAATTGATCTTTCCAAAAAAGCCGTCATTATCATGTGTGCAGATAATGGAATTGTAGAAGAAGGTGTCACCCAGTCTGGTCAGAATGTCACAGCAGCAGTAGCGGCGCAAATGGGTAAGGGTGCATCCTCCGTAGGAAAAATGGCGGCAAAGGTAGGGGCAGACACGATTCCTGTAGATATTGGAATCAATGGAAAAGAGCAGATTGCAGGAGTGCTTAATAGAAAAATCCGCTGTGGCACCAGAAATTTCACTAAAGAACCAGCTATGACGCGAGAAGAGGTTATCAAGGCAATTTTTACTGGTATGGAAATCGTATCGGACTGTAAAAAGAAAGGCTATCATATTCTTGCAACTGGGGAAATGGGGATTGGAAATACAACAACGAGCGGCGCGGTTGCAGCGGCGTTGTTAAAATGTGAGACAGATGAGGTGACTGGAAGGGGTGCAGGACTTTGCGATGAAAAATTGCAGCGTAAAAAGCAGATTATTGCGGAGGCAGTCAAAAAGTATAAACTTTATGAAGCAAATCCTCTCACTGTGTTGGAAACAGTTGGGGGATTGGATATTGCCGGACTTGTAGGGATCTGCATTGGCGGCGGTATTTTTCATATACCGATAGTGCTTGATGGTGTGATTAGTATGGTAGCGGCATTGCTCTCAGAAAGAATTGCACAGGGAACAATACGGTATCTGATTCCGTCACATAAAGGCAAAGAACCCGCAGTAGAGAAATTGATGAAGGAACTTAAGTTAGATCCTGTGATAGACGGCAGAATGGCATTAGGGGAAGGAACAGGAGCAGTAATGATGTTGTCTCTATTGGAAATGGCATTGTGTGTCTACCGTAAAAGAACTTTGTTTTCGGATATTAAAGTGGAACAATATGAAAGGTATTCATAACGATTATGATGTTTTTGGTAGTCGGAGGAAGTGGAAGCGGAAAATCTTCTTATGCGGAAGAGATAGCTGTTTTGCTTGCGCAGGAGAGTGTGAGAGAAATCACTATGAAAAAATATTATCTTGCGACAATGCAGGTTTTTGATGTGGAAGGGCAGGATAAGGTCGACAGACACAGGAATCTAAGAGAGGGCAAAGGATTTTTTACAATTGAACAGCCGACGAGGATTTCTTGCGCACTGGAAAAAATGGAAATGGGAGACCGGACTGTTTTGTTAGAGTGTATTTCTAATCTGACGGCAAATGAAATGTTTTCAGGAGAGAAAGCTAAGACAAAAATACAGGTTATGGAAGATATCATCTGTGGCATAAAGTTGTTAAAGCAACAGACAACGCATTTCGTTGTAGTAAGCAACAATGTATTTGAAGATGGAATTACTTATGACCAAACAACAATGGAGTATATTCATGCAATGGGAATGATTAACCGTAAACTTGCGATATTGGCTGATCGGGTTGTAGAAGTGATAGCAGGGATACCAGTAACTTTAAAATAAAATTCCACTTTGTGAGATTTTTCGCGCGAACGGACTGCGAAAGCAGTAATTTCCTCTCCGTAAGCTGTGCATATAAAATAATAGTACAAAAACAGATGACACGAAAGGGAACAAAAAATGCAAGTAATAAAATCTTTTTTCATAGCGGTATCCATTTATTCTCAAATTCCGGTTCCGAGGTTTGAGTGGAAAGAAGATGACATGAAATATGTTTTTTGTTTTTTTCCGTGGATAGGGGCGTTGATTGGCGGCTGCATTTATTTCTGGAACGATTTATGCAGCATTTATCATATAGGGGATTTGTGTAGAACTGCGGTAGGAATAGCTATTCCGATTTTTATTACAGGTGGATTTCATGTAGATGGCTTTATGGATACGATGGACGCGATACATTCTTATAGCACAAAGGAGAGAAAGCTGGAAATATTAAAGGATTCTCATATTGGAGCTTTTGCAGTTATTATGCTTGCTGCTTATGGATTGGTTCTTTTTGGTGCATTTTCGGAAATAAAAAGTGATGCGCTGTACAAAATCGTATGTTGTGGTTTTTTTCTGTCGCGCTGTTTATGCGGCATTAGTGCTGTTTCCTTTCCGTTGGCAAAAAAGGAGGGGATGCTTTATACTTTCGCAGACAGTTCTCACAAAAAAATTGTGAAAGGTTCATTATTTTTACAAGGTGTGATATGCATTGGACTGATGTGTTTCTGGTCAGTTCTTGCAGGTCTGGCTGTGGCAGTAGCGGCTGTCTTAACGCTGGTTTATTATTTTTATCGCAGCAGGAAGGAATTTGGGGGAATTACTGGCGATACGGCTGGATTTTTTGTACTTCTTTGTGAAGGAGGTATTGTAGTAGTTGCAGCATTTATTGATGGTTTTATATGGAGAGCGTAAAGAAAATGAAATTAGTAATAGGCGGAACTGCACAGGGAAAATTGGAGTATGTACTTTTAAAGCATGATGTACAAAAAAATATGGTGTGGGATGGCGTTTTACCAACTAATATAAAATTAAATGGAAATATTGTGATTATCAATCATTTTCATCAGTGGGTTAAGAGCCGCATGATAAGTGGAGGATGTCCAGAAGATGAAATAATGTCCTTTTTGGATTGCAATGAGGACTGTATTATTATATGCGATGAGATTGGAAACGGGATTGTTCCGATAGATCCATTTGAAAGAGAATACAGAGAACGTGTGGGAAGGATTCTGGTGCTGCTTGCAAAGAGGGCGGAGGAGGTAGAACGTATCATATGCGGGATTGGACAGAAAATCAAATAATGCTGGCATTTATCCGGCATGGTGTAACGCAGGCAAATAAAGAACAAAGATATCTGGGAAAGACGGACGAATCTCTTTCAAAAGAAGGGATAGAAATATTGGAATCTTATAAAATGCAAAAACTTTATCCTAACGTGGAGTATCTGTTTACCAGTCCCATGAAAAGATGTACAGAGACTGCTAAAATTATTTATCCCACATTATGCCCGATTATTATTCCAGAATGGGAAGAGATTCATTTTGGACGGTTTGAATATAGAAATTATGAAGAATTGAAGGAGGATGCAGAATATCAGGAATGGATTCGCAGCGGAGGAACACTGGATTTTCCAGAGGGAGAAAGCAGAAATGATTTTATCCTGCGATGCAAAAGCGGTTTTATAAGAATGTGTAATGAATTAAGTCAAGTTGTAGGGCAAAATGCAAAGAAGCCTGTTTTGGCAGGAATGATTGTTCATGGTGGAACGATTATGTCATTGCTGAGTTTATATGGCGGAACCGATTATTTTGACTATCAGGTGTCAAATGGTAGAGGCTATGTATGCAGATTGACAGGAGTGAATGATAAGACAACACAGGAAGATAATATGCAGATAAAGGTGGTAGCGGAAATATGAGGTACTATATGAACTATCACATAATTGCATTTTTCGTGGGATTTCTTTTAGATTTGGTTTTAGGTGATCCTTATTATTTGCCGCATCCAATCCGTATGATTGGGAAACTGATAACAGGAACCGAAAAAATACTTTGTGGAATGGGGATAAGAGGAAAAGATAAAAAGGCAGATAGTAATGGGAGAGTATTTCGGCAGGGAATAGAACTTGTACTTATTGTGATTATTAGCGTGGTGGCAGTTACATCATTTCTGTTGTTTATGGCATATTGGCTACATCCGGTCTTGGGAGTGGCGGTGGAGTGTATTATGACTTATCAGATACTTGCAGTAAAATGTCTGAAGGTAGAAAGCATGAAAGTTTATCAATGCCTGAAGAATGGCAATCTGGAGCAGGCAAGGAAAGCTGTTTCCATGATTGTAGGCAGGGATACAGAACATCTGGACGAAGAAGGCATTGCGAGGGCGGCAATAGAGACAGTGGCGGAGAATACTTCTGATGGAGTGATCGCGCCGATGCTGTATCTGGCAATTGGCGGTCCAGTACTTGGGTTTTTCTATAAAGCAGTAAATACAATGGATTCTATGGTTGGATATAAAAATGACAAATATCTGTATTTTGGAAGGGCAGCGGCAAAACTTGACGATTTTGTGAATTTTCTTCCGGCAAGAATTAGTGCGTGCCTTATGATTGCCGCATCTTTTTTTGCAGGTAACCATTTTTCTGGAATAGGTGCATGGACAATTTATAAAAGGGATCGCAAAAAACATGCAAGTCCTAATTCCGGTCAGACTGAGGCGGCATGCGCAGGTGCACTTTCTATAAGGCTTGCAGGTGATGCCAGTTATTTTGGCAAGACAGTAGAGAAACCATATATTGGCGAGGCGTTGCGAGAGATAGAATACGAGGATATAAAACGGGTAAATTATTTGATGTACATTACTGCATGGTTGTGTGAGGGGTTATGTCTGTTGGGAATGTACGTAATGGCAATGAGCGGAGTGAGCTAACGAAAGGAGCATGGATGAGCATTCATGGAGGCGATGTTTATAGAAATCATGTGGATATTGATTTTTCAATTAATGTAAATCCGCTTGGCACACCCAAATGTGTAAAAGAGGCACTTCATAGGGCAGTGGAGATGTGTGGGAAATATCCTGATGTGGAAGCGGAAAAATTAGGAACGGCAGTCAGTACGTTTCTTGGAGTGCCAAGGGAATATTTGCTATTCGGAAATGGAGCGTCAGAGCTTTTCATGGCGATTACTCATGGCATAAAACCAAGAAAAGTCGTGATACCAGTGCCTTCCTTTTATGGATATGAATATGCGGCAAAATCAGTGGACAGTGAGATTATTTATTATGAGATGAATCAGGAAAACAACTTTTGTGTGACAGAGGATTTGAACCGCATCTTGACAGAAGATGTGGATATGCTCTTTCTTGCCAATCCCAATAATCCGATTGGAAATCTTTTAGATATAGAGATGATAAAAAGGTTGTTGTTGCATTGCGGGGACAAAGGGATTTATGTGATTGTAGATGAATGTTTTATTGAATTTTGCGGAAATCAATTTTCTTTACTGTCTGAGGTTGAGAAATTTGAACATCTGATACTTGTGAGAGCATTTACAAAAATTTTTACGATTCCGGGAGTGCGCTTAGGGTATCTGGTGTGTAAAAGTAAGGCGGTACATACAAAAATAGCCGGACAACTCCCTGAATGGAATCTTTCTTGTTTTGCGCAGGAAGCGGGATGTATATGTGCTAAGCAGGCAGAGTTTATTGAGAGAACGAAAAATTATATTCAAAAGGAACGACAATTTATGGAAGAAGGACTTGTGCAAATAGGATTGAGAACATTTCCGTCTGTGTCAAATTTTATCACTATATACAGTGATAAACCTTTATATGAAAAGTTGCTGAAAAGCGGAATTTTAATTAGGGATTGCAGTAATTTTAGAGGATTAAGAAAAGGGTTTTATCGTATTGCGGTAAAAAATAGGAAAGAAAATGAGATTTTATTCATGGCAATAGAATCCTTGTGAGCATAGATTTTATAACAGGAAAATTTGCGAGGTAATAAAATGGAATATTCTAAGATAGAATATCTGCCACCGGAAGAAATTGAAAAGCGAAGTTTTGAGATTATCACGGAAGAACTTAAAAAGAGAGGTATCCGTCTTCCGAAAGAGGAAGAATTGATTACAAAACGGGTCATACATACCAGTGCAGACTTTGATTATGCCGAAACACTTTGTTATTCCAAAGGAGCAGTAGAAATCTTGAAAGACTTGATAAAAAATGGAGCTGACATCGTAACAGATACAAATATGGTATTGGCAGGAATCAATAAAAAGGTGCTTGCAAAACTTGGCGGGGAGGCGCATTGTTTTATGGCAGATGAGGATACTGCACTTCTGGCAAAGCAAAGAAATGTGACTCGGGCGGCGGTCAGTATGGAAAAAGCGGCAGCGATTGAAAAACCAGTTGTTTTTGCAATTGGCAATGCGCCAACAGCTCTGATAAAACTGTATGAAATGACAGAAAAAATGAACTGGAAGCCAGCTTTTATTATTGGCGTTCCAGTGGGGTTTGTAAATGTGGAAGCGGCAAAGGAACTGATATTAAAAACGAATATTCCGTACATCATTAACAGAGGGCGAAAAGGCGGGAGTAATATTGCTGCGGCAATTTGCAATGCCATATTATATCAATTATGAAAAGGGAAAATGTAACTACGGGAAACATTAAGATGCGATATGGTTTTACAACTGGAAGCTGTGCGGCTGCGGCTGCAAAAGCGGCTACTTATATGCTGCTGACAGGATTGAAAAAAACAGAAATTACAATAGAAACACCAAAGGGGATTCCGTATAAGGCAAATATTTTGGATATCCTGTGCAGCGAAAATGAAGTAAGTTGCGCGGTAGAAAAAGACGGCGGTGATGATCCTGATATTACAACAGGTATATGGATTTATGCGAAAGTTTCGTATATAGAAGTAAATGTAAAAGAAGGAATTATCATTGAAGGCGGCAGCGGTGTAGGAAGAGTGACAAAGCCAGGACTTGACCAGCCTGTGGGCAATGCGGCAATCAATCGTGTTCCGAGAGAGATGATAAAAAAAGAAGTATTAGAAGTTTGCAGGCTGGTGGATTATAAAGGTAGCTTGCGGATTGAGATTTCAGTGCCAGAAGGTAAAAAGCTGTGCGAACATACTTTTAATCCAAGACTTGGCATTGTGGGAGGTATTTCCATATTAGGGACGAGTGGTATTGTAGAGCCTATGAGCAGTCAAGCGTTGATTGATACCATTCGGGTAGAATTGCGTCAAAGAAGATCTTTAGGATATGATTATGTTGCAGTTTCACCAGGAAATTATGGTTTGGAGTTTATGAGAAAAACATATGGATATGATTTGGACAAAAGCGTGAAATGCAGCAATTTTATTGGTGTAACGATTGATATGGCAGTAGAAATGGGATTTCGGAAAATGCTCTTGACTGGTCATATAGGTAAGTTGATCAAGGTTGCGGGTGGAATTATGAATACGCACTCCAAAGAAGCAGATTGCAGAATGGAGCTTCTTGCGGCATTTTCTATAAAGGAGCAAATAGAACCTTTACAGGTAAGAAAGATATTGGAATGCGTGACTACAGAGGAAGCAATTTCTATTATAGAGGAAAGTGGAAAATTGCAGCAGGTTATGGAACAGATTGCAGAGCGTATCTGCGATTATATGAAAAGTCGTGCCGGAGGAAAATTGAAAACAGATTGTATTTTATTTTCCAATGAATATGGAGAACTGGCAAAAAGCAAGGGAGTAGAGGAATGGTTTATTTTGTTGGGGCAGGAACAGGCGCAGTAGATTTGATAACAGTCAGGGGAATGCGCTTATTAGAACAGGCAGATGTGGTTATTTATGCGGGGTCTTTGGTAAATCCAGAACTGCTTTCCTATACAAAAAAAGATTGTGCGATACATAACAGTGCGAGATTAACATTAGAAGAAGTGATACAGATTATGTCCAGTGCAGAAATCGAAACGAAAACAACTGTTCGATTACACACAGGAGAGCCGAGTATCTATGGAGCAGTCAGGGAACAGATGAATGCATTGGATGCACTTGGCATTTCTTATGAGAGCTGTCCAGGAGTAAGCGCTTGTTTTGGCGCGGCAGCTTCCCTGAATCTTGAATATACATTGCCAGGAATTTCACAATCCTTGATTATCACAAGGATGGAGGGTAGAACGCAAGTGCCGGATAGAGAAAGCATTGAGAGCTTTGCAGCGCATAAGGCATCTATGGCAATTTATTTAAGTGCTGGAATGATTCAGGAATTAAGTCGGCGGTTGATTGAGGGGGGATATGAGGGAAGTACACCAGCGGCCCTTATCTATAAAGCAACATGGGCTGAGGAGGAAGCGTATGTTTGTACCATTGAAACATTATATAATGTATCAGTAAAGTATGGCATTACAAAAACCGCTTTGATATTGGTCGGAGATGCAATCGCTCATCAGCATTACAGAAAATCAAGGTTATATGCGTCGGATTTTTCGACTGAGTATCGGGAGGCAAAACGAAAAGAATGAGATTAAGTATTATTAGCTTTACGGAAAATGGAAAATGGCTTTCAAAGCGTATTGCAAAACTGTTGGAGAAGAAATTAGAAGTTGAATTATATACAAAATGTGAGGCAGGTATAGAGGATAATACTTTTTCAGATATTTTATTTGTAAAAACATCCGTTAGAGATTGGGCAAAGGAACAAATGCAGGAAAGAAACTCCCTGCTGTTTATCGGAGCATGTGGAATCGCGGTCAGGGCAGTAGCGCCGCATCTTACGGATAAGCTGCATGATGCTCCGGTACTTGTAATGGATGAAAAAGGGAAATACGTCATTCCGATTTTATCAGGACATATGGGGGGCGCAAACGGTCTTGCAAACTATATAGCAGAGAAAACAGGGGCAGAGGCCGTGATTACTACGGCAACAGATATCAATAAAAAATTTGCTGTGGATTTGTTTGCAAAAAGAAATAGCCTATATATTGCAAATAAAGATGGGATTGTCAAAGTATCATCAAAGGTATTAGCCGGAAAAGAGATTACAATATCCATAGAGACGGGACATGAAATCATTTGCGAGGAAATAGACATACAGATTGTTCCATATCCGCCAGTCGGATTTGTTGATGTTGTGATTACTTCTAAAGATGATGTGTTTGATACCTCTATTCTGTTAAAACCGAAAGAGTATGTCATAGGAATTGGCTGTAAAAGAGGAAAAAATAGAAAGGAAATTGATAAGTTTATTTCAAAAATAATAAATGAAATGGGAATTTCTATTATGCAGATTTTTGCGCTTTCGTCTATTTCGCGAAAGTGTGATGAACAGGGAATTGTTGAATGGTGTCAAAAAGAAAAGATTCCGTTTTTTACATATACGGCAGAAGAGTTGCAAGAAGTAGACGGAAACTTTACAGAATCTCCGTTTGTTAAGGCTCAGGTGGGAGTTGACAATGTTTGTGAAAGGGCGGCGGTGAAAGCCTGTGGAGAAGATGGAAAACTACTTGTTCCAAAAGTCGCGGAAAATGGGATGACAATTGCGGTTGCGAGGAGAGAATGGAAGGTATACTTTGATGGTAAATAGAATTTATATTGTAGGAATGGGACCAGGCAGAGAAGAAATGATGACAAAAGAAGCATTGAATGTGTTAGACCAGTCAGATGTGATTGTTGGTTATACATTATATTTAAAGCTGCTTGGCAGCCGTTTTCAGGGGAAAGAACTGTTATCCACATCAATGCGTCAGGAGGAGGAACGGTGCAGGTTGTGTTTTGAGGAAGCCCAAAAAGGAAAAAGAGTAGCCCTTGTATGTAGTGGCGATGCGGGAATTTATGGGATGGCGTCCTTGATGTACGAGATAGGGAAAACATATCCAAAAACAGAACTTTATGTTGTCGCAGGGATTACTGCGGCGAGCAGTGGAGCGGCAGTTTTGGGAGCGCCGCTAAACCATGATTTCTGTGTTATAAGTCTAAGTGATCTGTTGACACCGTGGGAAAAGATTGAAAAAAGGCTAAATGCAGCCGCAGAAGGCGATTTTGTCATTGTACTGTATAATCCGTCCAGCCATAAAAGAAAAGATTATCTAATGAGGGCATGTGATATTTTATTGCGTAGCATAGATGAGGAACGAATCTGTGGATATGTTGAAAATATAGGAAGAGATGGAACAAAAGTGGAAATTTGTACCTTAAAGGAGTTAAGGGAGAGAGAGGTCAATATGTTTACCACGGTATTTATTGGGAGTTCAGGAACAGAAATTATAAATGGGAAATTAATTACGAAACGAGGATATCAAATTGAAAGAAGTACTGATATTTGCGGGGACAACTGAAGGAAGAAAATTATCGGAATATCTTGCAGAAGCTGAAATAAGTCATACAATTTGTGTGGCAACGGAGTATGGCGAAATTGTTTTAAGACAGCATCCTCTTGTAAAAGTACATCAGGGAAGAATGAATCAGGAACAGATAGAAAGATTTCTGAGCAATGGAGAATTTGATGTCGTGGTAGATGCCACGCACCCTTTTGCAAGAGATATTACCTGTAATATACAGGCAGCATTGAAAGAAGTGAATCAGACTGGAGTATCGATTTCTTATTTAAGGTTAAAAAGAGATGGCATTGCAGAAAGGGAAAACGGCATTACTTATTTTGAATCAAATGAAGCATGTGTGAAGGCATTGGAAAATACGAAAGGGAATATTCTTTTGACTATCGGCAGCAAAGAATTATCCAAGTATTGTGTTTCTGAAAGGATAAAGCATAGATTGTATGTAAGGGTACTTCCTAATGTGGAGAGTCTTTCCCTTTGCACAGAGCAGGGTATTTGTGGGAAGCAGATTATTGCGATGCAGGGACCATTTACTACAGAGATGAATGAGGCGATTGTACACCAATATGAAATAACTTATCTGGTAACGAAGGAAAGCGGTGTTCTTGGTGGTTATCAGGAAAAAATAAACGCTGCAAAAAGAACTGGAACGAAAATATTTGTAATAGGTTGTCCTGAAGAGGGTGAAGGGTATTCCTTTTCTGAAATATGCAAAAAACTCGAAGATATGGGAGGAGAAAAATTCCAAATAAAGAATCCGGTAGAAGGAAATATGGAAATTATTCTAGCAGGGATTGGTATGGGACATGCAAACGGTCTGACAAAAGAAGTAGAGAGAGTAATCAGTGAAGCAGACATTTTATTAGGGGCAGAGAGAATGCTTAAGACTGCCTGCTCTAAAGCAGAAAGATATCCTTTTTATCAGGCAGAACAGATTATTCCTTATTTGCATGATATACAGAGTGGAAATATATTTATGGAAAATAAAAAGATTGTGATCCTTTTTTCAGGAGATAGCGGATTTTATAGCGGATGTCAGTCGTTATATGCGGTGCTGAAAAAAGAAATTACAGAAGGACGATTAAAGGCGTCTTTGCGTATTCTTTCGGGTATTTCCTCTGTGGCTTATCTGGCCTCCTGCATTGGAGAAAGCTACGACGATGCGGCTGTTTACAGCATACATGGGAAAAAAATATGCAACCTTGCACACCGAATGAAAAGCAGTCCAAAAACATTTCTGATTACATCTGGTGTTAATGATATAAATCAATTAGGAGAATTATTGATGGATGCTGGAATGACAGAATGTGAAATTATAACAGGGTATCAGTTATCCTATGAGGAACAGCGAGTAGAGAGCCACACGCCATTAGAATGTATGGAATTGAAGGAGGAGGGTTTATATACATGTTTTGTCAAAAATCCGTATGCTACGCAAAGAAGATTGACACATGGCATTGCAGATAGACAGTTTATTAGAGACAGTGTTCCTATGACAAAAGAAGAGATTCGGGAGGTTAGTATTTGTAAGTTGCGATTGAGAGAAAAGGCAGTAGTTTATGACATTGGAAGCGGCACTGGTTCTATCGCGATAGAGATAGCAAGCATTTCTGACGATTTACAGGTGTATGCGGTGGAGCAAAATCATGAGGCGGTTTCTCTGATTGAAAAAAATAAAAAGAAGTTTGAACTGCAAAATATAACGGTAGTAGAGTCAAGAGCGCCGGAGGGATTAACAGGACTTCCAATGGCGACACACGCATTCATAGGAGGAAGTGGTGGCAGATTAAAAGAAATACTGGCAGCACTCCAGCAGATTAATCCAAGAATGAGGATTGTGATAAATGCTGTCAGCATAGAAACAATCTGTGAAATGAGAGAGATTTTATCAATGACTGATATGATAAAAGAGCAAGATATTGTACAATTACAGGTAAGCAGAGCAAAAAAAGCAGGAAGTTATCACTTGATGCAGTCCGAAAATCCGGTTTGGATTTGTGCATTTGAGCTCTGTGATGCTAGTGCCAAGTGCTAACGCACTTGTTTAGCGCGGACTGAAACGAAATGTAAACCTGAAAGAAAGGCATAATATTTGCATGAAAATAAAAAGAATTATGATTGCCGCGACGGGAAGTGGAAGCGGAAAAACAGTAGTTACCTGCGCTTTACTTCAGGTATTAAAGGATTGTGGCTGGAAAGTGGCTTCCTATAAATGCGGACCGGATTATATTGATCCGATGTTTCATGAAAAGATAATAGATGTTCCAGCAAAGAATTTAGATACTTTTTTTACAGAGGAAGAAAAGACAAAAGAACTTTTTCTTAATAGTGCAATAAAAATGGACTTTGCAGTTTTTGAGGGGGTTATGGGACTATATGATGGATTAGGGGGAGTCAGGGAAGAAGGTTCTTCCTATCATCTTGCGGAAGTGACGAAAACTCCAATAATATTAGTTGTTGATGCGAAGGGGATGGGACGTTCCATTATACCATTGATAGCAGGATTTCTTAGTTACGATAAAAAACATCTGATAAAGGGTATCATACTGAACAGGATGTCAAAAGGATATTATGAGACGTTAAGACCGCTGATAGAAGAACTGCAAATCAGTTTAATTGGTTTTTTGCCGGAAAAGGAGGAGCTGCATTTTGAGAGCAGGCACTTGGGACTTTTTCTGCCAGATGAAGTGAATCATATAAAAGAGAAATTGCAGGCAGCTTCAGAATTATTTGCAAAAACTGTTTCCATAGAGTGTATAAAAGAAATAGCGGAAAGGGCGGAAGAATTAGAAGTTAATGAGATGACGGAGAAAGAAACGGTGACTGAAAGATATGAGAGTATAAGTCATATGAAAGCAGTCAATGATTTAGTAGAGGGAGTTTCTGTTTGGGATAGCCGTCCCACAATTGCAGTTGCAAAGGATGAAGCCTTTTGTTTCTATTATGCGGATAATATTCACTTGCTGGAGGAATATGGTGCAGAGATAAGATATTTTTCTCCATTACATGACGAAAAACTTCCAGAAAGATGTCATGCCTTGTTAATTGGGGGTGGATATCCAGAGTTGTATGCAAATCGGCTTTGCGCGAATACAAAAATGCGCGAGGTAGTTAAAAATGCGGTGAAAAGTAAAATGCCAATCGTTGCGGAGTGTGGCGGTTTTATGTATTTGCATTCTTTCTTGAAAGATAAAGAAGGACTTTGCTATAATATGGTAGGTGTTATTCCTGCAACATGCTTTTACACTGGAAAGCTGGTTCGTTTTGGTTACATAGAACTACGGGAAAAGCAAGAGCATTTCTGGTTAAATGGTGAAAGTATAAAAGGACATGAATTTCATTATTATGACAGCACCTATAATGGAATGGATGTAATAGCAGTCAAGCCGATAACAGGAAAAGAATATCCCTGTATTATAGAAAATAAAACTCAATGGATGGGGTTTCCACATTTATATTATCCGTCAAATCCTGTGTTTGCAAGAGCATTTATTGAGAAAGCAAAGGAATATCAGAAAACAAGTTACTGTTCACGCCTCGCAAGAATTTTGCACAATTTTGTTTTCTAAAGGCGTAAACAGCAACAATTTTGCACACAAAATGCCATAAGGCAGGCATTTTGGCACATGATTCCCACTACTTTAGCGTGGGCATGAAAAGTAACGAAAACAATACTATAGGAAAGGAAGCACAGAAAATAAGTATGGAAAATTCATATAAATTTTTTGAAAATAGGAACTGTAAATATTTTCCCTGTCATAAAGAATTGAAGGACTTTAACTGTCTGTTTTGTTATTGTCCACTATATTTGAGGGATAATTGTCCGGGAAATCCTACATATATAGAAAAGGATGGGAGAAAGATAAAAGATTGTACAAACTGTACCTTTCCCCATCAGCCTGAAAATTATGATGTGGTAATTCGGATTTTAACCACTTATAGCAAGAAGTCTCCCACCTCTAAGGAAGCAAGATGAATTGTGTTCCTCTTGAACATTCAAGATAGTTATTTTTTATATACTAAAGCCTATTCTGGTTTCTGCCATTGAGTATAATAATGCATTGCATTTTCCAAGTTGGCTTTTTTCTCCTCAGCGGTGACTATTCTAATTGGCTTTGCAGGATTTCCAAAGGCGAGTGTGTTGTCAGGAATCTGAGTCTTTCCAGTGACTAGAGAACCAGCGCCAAGAATGCAATTACAGCCAATAACAGCACCGCTCAAGATAATGCTCCCCATGCCAATCACAGTATTGTCCCCGATAGTACAGCCGTGAATTACCGCGTTATGTCCGATTGTGACATTCGATCCAATTTGTACTGGAAAGTCTGCGTCTGTGTGAATTGTAGTATTGTCCTGCACATTTGTATTGTCTCCGATAGTGATTGTATTGGTATCACCGCGAACGACGGCATTGTACCAAATGCTTACATTTTTACCTAGATGAACCTCGCCTATAACATGAGCTCCTGGGGCGATAAATTGATTTTTCTGCATTGTAAGATTCTCCTAATTTCATACATTCTTTATGCGCATGGGCGTCCAAATGAAATTTATTATCAAGTTGACGAAGGCACGTCTGGCGCGTACTCTTAGTATAACATTTCTATTTTTCTTTTTCAATGTTTTAGTAAACGTTTAGAAAGAATGCTGTTACAGTTGTTACAATTTATATCCACGCCAGATTTCGTATTCATTTATAATGATTTGGTGTGAATTGCAGCAGTTGATGCACACAAAATGCCACAAAGCAGGCATTTTGGTGCTGGTTCCGACACCATGCAGCAAGTGCATGGTGCGGATGTGAAAAGTAACAAACAACTTAAAAAAACCAAATTCTATAGAGGTGTGGATTGTAACGCAAAATATATGACGATATAATAAGTAATTATAAATAACTTATTATTTGTTGTACTAAATTTCGTATTGATTTATGATGATTTGGATTTGGTGTCAATTGCAACTCTCTAATTGCGTATGTTATTTCTTAATTCCTAAAAGGAATTGTCAAAAGAAAACAGCGCATGATATATTTTAAAAGAAAGGAAAAGAAATGTATACAGAACAAGATTTGGTGCGAATTGCCAAGCGGGAGAATAATCAAAAAAGAAAATATCTGGTGGTGAACAGACTGCAAGGAAAGCATATTCCAGTGAAGCCTCATGAGGCGCTTGCAATGTTTCAGGCGCTTGCCACTCAAGTGCAAGGTCACTACCAACAGGAGACATTGTTGGTAATCGGTTTTGCAGAGACAGCGACAGCAATTGGTGCTGCTGTTGCAGCGGCGCTTAACGCGGATTATATACAGACAACAAGAGAGTTTATCCCTAATGTGGCGTATCTGTATTTTTCGGAAGAACACAGCCACGCCACAGAACAGAAACTTGTGAAAGATGATATTGACTGTGCCATTAAGACAGTTGACAGAATCCTGTTTGTGGAGGATGAGGTCACAACAGGAAAAACAATTCAAAACATTGTAGATATTTTAAGAAAACAGTATGCCAAAAAAATTAAGTTTTCTGTTGCTTCTGTCCTAAATGGAATGAACCAAGACGCCTTGGACAATTACAAGAAGTATGGAATTGACCTTTTTTGGTTAGTAAAAACAAATCATGCTGCTTACACAGAAATAGCCGAAGGATTTCAAGGGGACGGAACCTATATTTCATGCAAACAGGGAACTGAAACAAAAATGCCAGAGATTACATACATTAAGACGAATGGACGAATGGATACGCGTCGCGTGGTCCATTGCGCGGCATATCAACAATTTTGTGCATCTCTATATCAGAATATAATAAGTCAGGCAGACCTTGGCAAGGCGCATAAAATATTGGTGCTTGGAACCGAAGAGTATATGTATCCAGCGCTTTACACGGCTTGTCAACTAGAAGCACAGGGAAAAGAAGTTCGATTTCATGCGACAACAAGAAGTCCTATTGCAGTAAGCACAGAGCAAGAATATCCGCTGCATGTGCGGTATGAGCTGATAAGTTTATATGACCATACGCGGACAACATATGTTTATGAATTGCAAAAATATGATACAGTTGTTATAGTTACAGACGCGTCCGACAAAATGACAGAGGGCGTATGTTCCTTGGTGAATGCGCTCAAATTATGTGGGAATGAACATATTTTATTGGTATCATAATATTTGTTTGGGAGATTAGAAATAAGGAATTGTAGGAAAAAATAATGACAAACGATATGACAAAAGGGAAAATCTTTCCCATTCTTATTAAATTTACAGTTCCTCTGGTGTTAGGCAATCTGCTACAGTTGACTTACAATGCAGTTGACAGCATTATTGTTGGACAGTATGTGGGAAAGGATGCGCTCGCTGCAGTGGGGACAAGCAATCCACTTTTTACGCTGATTATTTTGTTTGTGCAAGGGATATGTCTTGGTGCTGGTATTTTAGTGGGAACGTTGTATGGTGCAAAAGATTATAAAACACTGCAGGGAGAAGTCAGCACAGCAATGATTTCTGGTGTCGTTTTCTCGTTGGTGTTGACAGTAATTTCATTGGCGGCAGCGCCTGCGTTGTTGACAATTTTGCAGGTCGGTCCGGCAATTCGACCTGAGGCGGTGGCATATCTGCGAATATTAATGTGCGGACTGGTGTTTAATTTTATCTACAATTTTTTTGCCAGCACTTTAAGAGCGATGGGGGACAGCAAATCGCCACTTTATTTCCTTGGAATGAGTGCGCTGATTAACATTGTGGGGGATTTGATTTTCGTGGTGGTATTTTCTATGGGAACGATTGGCTGTGCGATTAGCACTGTGCTGAGTGAAGCACTAAGCTGTCTGTTGTGTTGGAAATATATTAGGAAAAGGATTCCTGTTTTAAATTTGAGTAAACAATGGTTTGTTTTTGATAAAGACTTGTTAAAGGAAATTATTCAATATGGTTTTGTCAGCGCATTGCAGCAGTCCACAGTTCAGCTCGGAAAACTTGGTATACAAGGCATTGTCAATACAATGGGAGTGACCGCGACAGCAGCGTTTACCGCAATCAATCGAGTTGACGATTACGCATATATTCCAGAGCAGAATATTGGTCATGCCATGACCAGCGTGATGGCACAAAATCGTGGAGCAGGAGAATACACGCGCGTTAGAGTGACTTTTCGAGTGGGAATGCTTATCGAACTGATATACGGTGCAGCGCTGGGGATTTTTTTACTAGTGTTTGCCAATCCAGTGATGCGTCTGTTTACCCAAGATGAAGCGACAATACTTCTTGGAGAGCAGTATTTACAGTTAATTGCATGGATGTATGTTGTTCCGGCAGTCACAAATGGGATTCAAGGATATTTTCGCGGAATGGGAGACTTGAAAATTACACTGTGGAGCAGTCTGGTAAATATGGGGGCACGTGTGCTTGCCTGTATTTTACTTGTATTTGTCTGCAAAATGGGAATGATTGCTCTGCCGTGGTCCTATTTCATTGGATGGGTGGCAATGATGCTGTACGAGTTTCCATTTTTGATGCGCCACAAGAATCGGTTTTTTAATTAATACTTTGCATTTCCTACAATTTATATTATAATGAAACAGAAATATTCTTTATATTTCTGAATATTTCCTAAGCACAAAAAAACTCTGAGAGTCTATAGGATAAATAGAAGGGATGTATCATGATGGATATCAGGATCAATGACAGTGACAGAATCACAATGACACATACAGGGTTACTTCCAGGCAAGAAAGGGAAAGTGATTCATGTGTGCTTTGAGCGAAAGACAGAGGATAGGAATGATTATGCAGAGATTGTCTTGCCAAGCAGAACAGTAGTCAACTCCAAAGGTTTCGATGAAGGGGAGCTTGCCCAGTTACAATTGTATTTAAAAGAACAGGAAAAAAGTATTATAAAAAATGCAAAGCAGATAAACCATGACTTGATTTTTAAACTCTAAGGAAGATACTACTCAAATGAAAAATCAAATAAAAAAACTGATGCAGAGATTTCAAAATAAAAAGATTGCTTCGTTAAAGTACCTGAATAATGTATTGATGTATTTCAGTCAAGAGTATTTTGAAATCTATGTTGTCGATTTAAATCAGGGATCTTATGAGATCATTCGGTCGGCGGAACGCTATGAAGATTCTGTGAAAAAGGTGACAGGTGATTTTGCGCAGCTTATGCATAAGGCAATTGTCTCATGGCCAAAACCGCCCTATCGCGAACGATTCAATCAATTGACGAACTTAGAACAAATTAAGCGACGGTTTGCAGCAGGGGAGAAAAAAATAGAGTTCATTTATAAATCCTATGATGAGAAATGGAAAAGGCTTGAGTGTTTTCCAATACCAGAATATGCTGCTGACAATGAGAAGATGATTTTTGCACTCAGGGATTACAATGTGGAGATGCAGATGAAAACCGACGAAGCTCTAGCATCGGAAGCGATGAACAACATCTATACACTGGTTGCCTTTCGCGATATTGAAGCGAACCGCTATGAATGTCTTCACCGGCGTCTGGAAGAGATCATAGATTTTCCAGAGAAGGGTTCCTATGCAGATTTGGAAGCGCTGATACTGCGCAATATTCATCAGGATGATGTTGAAAAATTCCGTGCAGAACTATCGGATGAACGATTTGCGCGGGAGGGACGCGCAGAGTGCGAGTATCGGATTCAGGATAAAAATGGGGAATATCATTATTATCGGCAATATAATGCGAAAGTAAATATTCTTTCGGGTTCAAGAATGGTGATTTTGATTCGGGATATTGACGAATCAAAAAAACATGCGATATGGGAGGCACAACAGCTTCAAAAGGAACTGGAGATGACAAGGCTTCTGGCGGAGAAAAGCAAGGATTTGGAGAAGGCACTACAACAAGCAGAAAATGCCAACAATGCAAAAAGTAAGTTTTTGTCCAACATGTCCCATGATTTGCGCACACCAATGAATGTTATTCTGGGTATGGCATATCTTGCAAAAAAGCATATTGATAGCGAATCGGAAGTGAATCGCTGTCTGGATACAATACTATTATCCTCTCAAAATATGCTCGCGTTAATAAATGACGTGTTGGATATGAATAAAATTGAAAGTGGAGTCATTGAGGTACGTGAAAAAAATGGAAATATTATTAAGTTAATAGAAGACATAGAAATATTGATACGCAATCGCTGTGAAGAAAATCAGCAGGTTTTTGTGATTGACTGCGAACGGATTACACATCGCTATCTGCGTATGGATGAACTTAGAGTTCGTCAGATTATTATCAATCTGCTATCGAATGCTGTAAAGTATACCCCTGCATTTGGCAGAATCAGTATGGAGGTATTTGAACAGGCAGGAAATACAGAGTCACAGTGCTATATTATTTTTATTATTCGGGATAATGGAATTGGAATGAGCGGCGACTTTGTAAAACGTGCCTTTGAACCTTTTGAGCGTGAAAATACAGATTTGTCTGAGCGAGTGGAAGGAACAGGACTTGGCATGGCAATTATAAAGAATCTGGTTGACCTTATGAAAGGACAGATTAAGATTGATAGTATGGTCAATGTGGGAACAAAGGTTACAGTGCGCCTTCCGTTTGTGATATGTGGGGAATCACAGATTGTGAGTGATTCTGAAAATCCTAAGATATGTAATCAGTATCGTGGAAAACGCATTCTGATTGTGGAGGACAAGTATATCAATCTGGAAATTATAAAGGGTTTTTTGGAAGATTCGGAACTGATAATTGATGAGGCAGGAAATGGGAAGGAAGCTGTCGATAAAATAAGGAATGCCGCAGAGGGAACATATGACCTTGTTTTTATGGATATTAGTATGCCTGTGATGAGAGGGGATGAGGCTGCCGTGTTGATTCGCCAGATTGACAGAGCAGATTGCAGAGAATTGCCAATTATTGCCATGACAGCAAATGCGTTGGAGAGTGATGTACGAAATTCTTATCGGTGCGGCATGAGTGGGCATATTTCTAAACCAGTGGAACCAGAGGAGGTTTATAAGTGTCTGAACAAGTGGCTGATAGACAAACGATGAGAAAAGAGTGTGCAATTTGTCCGAGGCAATGTCGTGTAGATCGAAGTGTTATCAGTGGATATTGCGGCGAGAGTGAAAGTGTGAGAGTGGCAAGAGCCTCTCTTCATAGATGGGAGGAGCCTTGCATTAGCGGTGAATCAGGCTCTGGGACCGTGTTTTTCTCCGGCTGTTCACTCAAATGTGTGTTCTGCCAGAACAAAAAGATTTCTGTGGGTGGCAAGGGCAAAATACTTAATGTAATACAATTGTCAAATTTGTTTTTGCGTTTGCAGGAGAGCGGCGCAGAGAACATTAATCTGGTGACGCCGACGCATTTTACTCCACAGATTGTAGCGGCGCTGCAGAAGGCTAGGGCGGAAGGATTGATTGTTCCAGTCGTATATAATACTTCTGGCTATGAGCGAGTGGAAACACTTCGTTTACTTGAAGGGGTTGTCGATATTTATCTTCCTGATTTAAAATATTATAGCAGTCAATTGTCAGAGCGATATTCCAACGCGCCTGATTATTTTCAGTGCGCATCTCTTGCAATTGAGGAGATGGTACGTCAGACAGGAAATCCTGTTTTTGTTACCAGTGAAAGTTCTAAAAAGCAGATGATGAAGCGCGGAGTGATTGTCAGACATATGGTTTTGCCTGGACATACAAAGGATTCCCAGGCGGTTATTCAATATTTATATCATACGTATGGAGAGCGTATTTATTTGAGCATCTTAAATCAATATACGCCAATGCCAGATTTGGAAAGTTATCCAGAGCTTAACAGACGAGTGACGAGACGAGAGTATGATAAGGTGATTGACTATGCGATTCACTTAGGTGTAGAAAATGCATGGATACAGGAAGGCAGTACTGCAAAAGAAAGTTTTATTCCTGATTTTGATGTTGTTGGAGATTATTTATAAGGAGCGTTTATGATGTATCAGAATTATATTTTTGATTTGTATGGAACTTTAGTTGATATTCACACAGATGAGACTAGCAAAAATTTTTTTAAGAAATATGTAAAGTGGCTTAGACGGCAGGGATATTATTTTGACTGGAAGCGATTTTATAAGTTATATACTGTTACGGAAAGAAGATATCGGGAGAAGGCCAAACGTTCAGATAAATATACGCATTCAGAAATTCAGGTGGAAAATGTATTTCAGGAAGTGTTTGCAACGAAGGGATATGTACTTTCTGATGAGCAGACACAGTTTTTATGTGAAAACTTTCGACGGATTTCACTGATACATTTCTGTTTGTTTCCAGATACAATCGCGTGTCTTGAGGGATTAAAGAAAGCTGGAAAAAAGATTTATTTGCTCTCCAATGCGCAGAGAAGTTTTACTTGGCAGGAGTTGGAATTGGCAGGGATTATACCTTATTTTGACGGGATACTGATTTCTTCTGACGAGGGTTGTATGAAGCCTGACCCAGAATTTTATAATAGGTGCTGTGAACGGTATCATCTGGACAAGGCACAGTCTGTGATGATTGGAAATGAATTAAATTCCGATATGGCGGGTGCAGCGGCAGCAGGAATTGATGCGTTTTATATTAATCGCTGTCCAGTATTTCATCAAGGAAATACACCCATTTATCAGTATGTATCCCCCAATGGTTCTCTTTTGGAAGTGCTTGTTCAGACAGGAGTTTCTATGTGATTTAGAAATTGGAGGTTCGATTATGCTGACAAGAGAAGATTTTCTATCGCTGAATTTTGTAAAAAAAGAAGATTTTACAGGGAGTTTTCAAGGGATGCGTTTTATGCTTCATCAGGAAGAGACAGAGGAAGAAAAAAAACTGAAAGTCTATCTTTGGAGTGAACCGTTTGGGTTTGAAGCGACTCCTGAGGAAAAAAAGATTTCCCAGTTGTTTCCGTTTAGCGAGGAGGGACTAGCGGAGGCGATTGATTGGATGAACGAAAATTATGAGCGCATAAGATACAAAAAAAACGAGTAGGGAACTTTATCTCTACTCGTTATTCTATATTGATCTTAAGCCATCTGATTTACAGATTTGGATAAACGAGAAACTTTTCTGGAAGCATAATTTTTGTGATACACGCCCTTTGTTGTAGCTTTATCAATAACACTTGTCGCATTTAATAAAGCAGCAGCAGCAGCTTCCTTATCATTTGCTTCTACGGCTGTATAAACTTTTTTGATTGCAGTCTTTACGCCAGATCTAATCGCTTTATTTCTATCAGCTTTTGTTCTGTTCACCAAAATTCTTTTTTTTGCAGATTTGATGTTTGCCATGCTTGACACCTCCCCTATTTTCTCGATATGATTCATTTTTAAAATTATGAAAACGCTGTTTCGTTAAATTCGGACACGGACGAACTAAAGGAAACATACTTGTATATTGTAATTTATGGAATCTGATCTGTCAATACATATTCTTAAAAAAATCAGAAAAAATAATAAACATGGTTATTGTTCAGGCAGGATATAGCATTTACTGTTAAGTCTGTGAGAAAAACGTACCAGCAGCAAGTAAAATCCATTTGCAAAGTAAATTTTGCATGGATTTTTACATGTTACTGGAACGGAGAGAACAGTAACAAACATGGAAATATAGAACAGACAGGGGGAATTGAAATGCAGCAGTTTCAGATTCGGACAGACTTGGCGTTGGAAGCAACGGAAAGTGTCAGAAAGCAGGCATCAGGACAGATGCGGGGAATCTCTATTGACGAGTATGATATTATGGAGGATGTTCATATATCGAAAGTGGTAATAATGACAAAGAATGCGGCAAAATGTATGGGAAAACCAATGGGAACTTATATTACGCTGGAAGCACCTGCACTTCAAGAGAGCGATGAGGACTATCACAGAGAGATATCAGAGGTGTTGGCAAAACAGCTTAAAAGTGTTTTGCCGGATATTGATAAGGAGGAGCGTTCTATTTTGGTGGTGGGGCTTGGAAATCGTGATGTGACTGCGGATGCGCTGGGACCTTGTACTGTGGATAATCTGTTTATTACCAGGCATATTATACGAGAGTATGGCAAACAGGCATACAAGGCGTCAAAAATTCATCAAATCAGTGCGCTTGTGCCAGGTGTAATGGCAAAAACAGGCATGGAAACAGCCGAAATTATAAAAGGAGTAATAAAAGAAACAACACCAGACATAGTTATAGTAATAGATGCGTTGGCGGCGAGAAGTACTAGGCGGCTAAACCGGACAGTTCAGATAACAGACACAGGCATTCATCCAGGTTCTGGCGTGGGAAACCATAGAAATGCCCTCACAAAAGAAAGTCTTGGAGTTCCAGTGATTGCAATTGGTATTCCTATGGTTGTGGATGCAGGAACCATTGTGTCAGATGCGCTCGAAAAGCTGTCAGAAGAATATGACGGCGGAAAAGCATCCTTGGATTATTTTAGGAATAGTACAGATACTCAGCTTCATAATATGTATGTAACCGCAAAGAATATCGACGAGACGACAAAGAGGCTCAGCTTTACACTGTCAGAGGCTATCAACATAGCCCTGGATATGGAGCAGGAGGAATAAGGTGTGGATATCAGCTATAAATTAAAAAAGTATGGGATATTTATTTTTGTATTCCTGCTAGTGTTGGTGCAGCTTTTAATGCGCGCGGCAAATGATATAGAAAATAGTATTGGAGACAGTGCGGAAAATAGAGAAACGCTGGGAGAAAGGCTTTACAGTGCTGCTATAAAACAGGGAATAAAGCTTTCTAGCCCGTATATGTTATATTTGAGTGGTGGTAAAAAAAATGGAGTGCACTACCAGATTTCAAAAAATATGCCCTTGGAACAATACCTGTTGTTGGAGGCGGAGGATGATGGCCATATGACAGAATATAAGCAGCCGTCTGTGTTGGAAGAGATGGCAGTTGCCGAAAACAGCTTGGCATATCAAAACAGCCTTATCAATGAGGTTGAGACGGAGAATCATGAGGCGAATGTAACGCAAAATCAGCAACAGCAGGAATTGGAAGATGCTGTATTGGCAGAAAATACAGCATCGACGGGTGCGTTTGTACCTGTACAGGCACCAGTTGCAAAGTATTTAGAACAACAATTGGGGGAACCCGATTTTATTAAAAGAACATTTTACTCGGAAGATCCGACCACGCAAATTCGAGCGGATCAGCTTCAGTATAATACACTGATGGGATTCGATGCAAAGCTAAAACAGGATAACAGCAATGTTCAGATTTTAGTTTATCATACGCATTCTCAAGAAACGTACATAGATTCTACAGGAGGGGATTCCAACACATCCATTGTTGGAGTTGGAGAACATCTGTGTGAAATCCTTAGAACACAATATGGATTTAATGTGTTGCATCACACTGGAGAGTATGATGTGGAAAGCAGGGATTACGCCTATTCTAATGCAATGGCAGGTCTGGAAAAAGTACTTGCAGAGCACCCTACAATAGAAGTTATGATTGATTTGCATAGAGATCAGACAAATCCTGACACCAAGCTTGTGACAACAGTGCAGGACAGACCAACAGCGAAATTTATGTTTTTTAATGGTCTGTGTTATACAAATGCATTGGGGACACTCACAAATCTGCCCAATCCTTACGTCCAAGATAATTTGTCTTTTGCCTTTCAGATGCAACTGACTGCGGAAGAATATTATCCAGGGCTTACTAGGCGCATTTATCTCAAAGGATATCGATATAATTTGCATTTTCGTCCTAAGAGCTTATTGATTGAGTTAGGTTCCCAGACAAATACGGTCGAGGAAGCAATGAATGCTTGTGATCCACTGGCACATATTATCGCGATGGTTTTGAGTGGAAAAAATAAAGAGTAGTTTATGGGTTACTATTTTTATAAAAAGGTGGTATACTATGAGTATTCCGTTAAAAACAAGCACAGATTACGAAAGGAAGGAAATTGTTATGGCAGTAATACACTTGACAGAGACAAATTTTGATAAGGAGGTATTGGGAGCAGATATTCCAGTATTGGTTGATTTCTGGGCGCCTTGGTGCAATCCATGTAGGATGCTTTCTCCAGTCATAGAAGAAATTGCAGAAGAGGTTACAGATGTAAAAGTTTGCAAAGTAAATATTGACGAGGCAAGTATTCTTGCAGATAGATATGGAGTAATGTCAATTCCAACTCTAATTTTATTTAAGAATGGAGAGATTGCAGCAAAATCAGTTGGTGCAAAACAAAAACCGGAGATTATAGAGTTCATCAAGGCATAGGAATGAGAGAAGACAGAAATAAAATCCTGGGTCCGCACCTTCTCAAGGCATTTAAAATTGCTCTGGCAGCAGTGTTGTCGATTTTGGCAGCTAATCTGCTAGGGCTGAAATATGCCGTGACGGCTGGGATTATCACAGTCCTAAGCATACAAAACACAAAGCGCGAGACGTTGAAAACTGCTAGAAATCGAGGTCTGGCTTTTTTGTGTGCGTTGATGATTGCATATGTGTGCTATTCTTGGCTGGGATTTTGCGTCGGAGCATTTATTCTCTATTTATTTTTCTTTGCACTTTTATGTCTCAACGCTGGATGGGGAGAGGCAATCGCTATGGATTCTGTGTTAATTTCACATTTTTTGACAGAACAGAGTTTTGGCGTGGAAATGATAGGGAATGAATTATTGTTATTAACCATAGGCGCATTTTTTGGAATTCTGATTAATCTTCATCTAAGAAAAAAAGAAGAAGAATTTGACCAACTCTCAATGCTAGTGGATAAAGAGATGAGGGGAATGATTCACAGAATGGCAGAAAATCTAATGCGAGAGGATAAGACAGGGTACAATGCAGATTGCTTTGCCCGTTTGGAGGACAAGATACATCTTGCAAAAGAATGTGCGATTCGGAATTGGAATAATACACTTTGGAGTCAATCTTCTTATGAACTTGATTATATCAGAATGCGGGAAAATCAGAGTCGGGTTTTGAGAAATATTTATGACAGTATTATTTTGATAAAAATGCTTCCGGCGCAGACAATGCAAGTTGCTGCATTTTTTAAGGAGATAGAGGCACAGTATCATCGCGAGAATGATGTGGAGGGGCTTCTAAATATATTACAAAAAATGCTCTCTGATATGAAACTTGAGAATCTTCCGCAAAGCAGGGAAGAGTTTGAGGCGAGAGCACTTTTGTTTTATACTCTAATGCAATTGGATGAGTTTTTGAGATTAAAAAATAGATTTGTCGTAAAATACCGTCAGTAACTGGAGATTTTGGGTAGTATTTTACTATGAAAATTTTGATAAAAAGTTACTTTTCATACCCACGCCAAAACAGTGGGAATCATGCGCCAAAATGCTTGCCTTTTAGCATTTTGTGTGCAAAATTTGTTATAATTCACACCTCAATAACTTATAAGATGATAAAAACTGGCGTGGGTGTGAATTGTAACGCATAAAAACAAAAATGTTAGAAAAATTTGAAAATTGTTGTTGACAGATGAAAAATGACGTGGTAAGATAATTTTCGTCGTTGAGTAATACAAAACAAACAAGCGGAAAAAAGCAATTATTTTTTGTAAGAATTGTAAAAAATGTAAAGAAAGAAAAAAAGTGCTTGACAGATGCAAATAGCTATGTTAAACTAAACAAGCTGTCGCAGATAAGACAAGCAATAATAAAAAGAAAAGAACCTTGACAAATAAACAGTAATGCAACCCTGAAAATTCTAAAAAAAGAATTGTTCAGAGAACAAAACCTAAAAGTAAATGCATTGAAAAATGCAACGGATTTAGCCAGTTTGACTGGTGCAAGAATCAAACAAAACTTTTCAGACTTACAGAGAAACGAAGTTTCTCTCAAAAACTGCAAAGTACACCATATTTTAACATGAGAGTTTGATCCTGGCTCAGGATGAACGCTGGCGGCGTGCTTAACACATGCAAGTCGAACGGACTCATATTGAAACCTAGTGATTTATGAGTTAGTGGCGGACGGGTGAGTAACGCGTGGAAAACCTGCCGTATACTGGGGGATAACACTTAGAAATAGGTGCTAATACCGCATAAGCGCACAGCTTCGCATGAAGTGGTGTGAAAAACTCTGGTGGTATACGATGGTTCCGCGTCTGATTAGCTTGTTGGTGGGGTAATGGCTCACCAAGGCGACGATCAGTAGCCGGCCTGAGAGGGTGAACGGCCACATTGGGACTGAGACACGGCCCAAACTCCTAC
>ERZ808041.212-NODE-212-length-58519-cov-12.582047_pt1 | contig 58519 bp, 48 predicted proteins | sample MGYA00380192_ERZ808041 | MGnify/ENA primary metagenome ERZ808041 (study PRJEB31490, sample SAMN06133412) | mouse gut metagenome | isolation source: Z1_1 | host: mice | place: China: Chengdu | collected 2015-05 ...
ATGGATTTTTGCTTGCAGCCACCACGTTGTCTTACGGTATTTGCAGCAAAGTGCAAATACCTATCTGAACTGTTACACTCGACCAGAATTTTGGAAGAGGAACTTCTGCGCGTATTGCTAAATTTCTTGCAGGATCGTATAATAGGAGAACAGAAAGAGAAAACGGTGTAATTACATGTTCTTTGGGACGAATAATGGAGGAAATATGGAGAAAAAAACAGCTAGTGAGACGCCGATACAAGTGATGGAATGCGCGCTGGACATGGGGGAGACAATGCTGCGTTGTGGTGCGGAGATTTTAAGAGTTGAGGATACGATCATACGCATCTGTACTGCATATGGCGGTGGGATTGTGGATGTGTTTACCATTCTGTCACTGATTATTTTGAGTTGGAAAACGGATGCTGGGGAAAATCATACCCTGACAAGACGTATTAATCCACATCCAACGGATTTGAATAAACTGGAAGATTTGAATGCACTTTCCAGATATATTTGTGAGAAGAAACCACCATGCAGTGAGATTCAGGAAAGTATCTGTGCGATTATGGCACCAGAAGAGCGACGCATCTACAAATCAAAAATGACGGGTTATGTGTTACTGGCATCTGCGTTTACACTGTTTTTTGGGGGAAATCTGCGGGATGGATTGGCGGCTGGTGTCGTGGCAGTACTGATGTATCTGTGGGATTATTGTTTTGCATCACATGGCAGAAATCGAGTGGTATATAGCCTAGTAATTGCTGTGGTGGCAGGGATACTCTGCTGCTTTTCTGTGCTAATTGGGATTGGACAGAATATAGACAAGGTTATGATTGGTAGTATTATGCTTATGATTCCTGGCATCAATTTGATGAATGCATTGCGAGATATGATGTGTGGGGATATTATTACGGGTATTTTGCGGCTTGCAGAGGCGTTGATGATGGCGATAGCGATTGCAGTGGGGTTTGGTATTGCGATTATGCTGTTTGGAGGGCTGTTGAGATGATAGGAATTTTTTTGGAAAAGTATTTTGTGATGATACTGACGGCTGCGATTGGTACAATTGGCTATTGTCTGAATATCAATGTAAAGCGCAATAAGATTGTATATGGTTGCGTTGGCGGAGTGGTATCAACCTTTCTGTACTGTGTGTGCGTGGAGGCAGAATTGTCTTTGCTGGTACAAAATCTAATTCCAGCGACAGTGGTAACGCTGTATGCAGAGGTGCTTGCAAGGATTGTGAAGGCGCCGGCAACAGTTTTTTTAATTCCGTCCATTATACCATTGGTGCCAGGGGGTAGGCTTTACTACACAATGCGTGCTATTGTGGATGGCAATGGGGAGGACGCGAAAATTTATGCGATGGAGACTTTGGTGATAGCACTTGGCATAGCAGTGGGAATTGTGGTGATTTCTTTGATGTTTTATCATGTCAGTCATAAAAATATCCAATACAAAGTGCGTTTTGAGCAAATAAAAAGCGCACAGATGGAGGAAGAAACTTCATCTAATGCGCAGAAGTAAATAATTTAGTTCACATTTGCGTCTTTATTCTGGTATGGGTCGTGTTCCCGCGTGGCATGTTCCCGATAAAGTTTGGGCGTAACGCCAGTGCGTTTTTTGAATAGGCGGCTAAAGTAATAAATATCTGGAATTCCGCATTGTTGTGCGATAATTTTCATGGGGAGTTCTGTCACAATCAGAAGTTTTTTTGCCTGTTCAATACGTTGGCGGTTCACAAAGTCTGTCAGCGGAATGCCAACTTCTTTTTTGAATAGAGTTGACAGATAGCTGGCATTGACATTTAACCAGTCAGACATTGCTTTCAAACTTAAATCAGCCGTCAGATCGGAATTGATATATGTAATAATTTTCTGGGTCAGCAGTGAGTAATCTTTAAGTGTGTGTTTGCGAATAAGACGACAGTAATTGAGTACTATGTGAGACCAGACAGAGTGGCATTGTTCTTTGCTTGTAACCTGTTCAATAAGCTGGATGTGCTGGTTGGAGCACATATCTATATGAATTGGATGAACACCGGCTTCCTCTGCTTTCTTGCGAAAGAGCGTGTTGAAAGCAATTGTATAGTCTTTATAATCTCGCAGCTCATCGGACATGCGGTGGGGCAATGTCAATGAGGACAACTTAGATACAAGCGCCATTGATTTGGCTTCATTGCCTAGGAAAACAGCTTCTAACATCTGTCCTTCCAAAGCATATCGCATCTCAATCATTTCAATATTCATCATAGAATTTCCCGCACTTTGATATTGATGAGAATAAAATTCATACCATTCATCCATATCATTTAAGTCTTGATAAATTGTTTCAAATTGATTTTCCCCAAACAAAAAATTGCCTAGAGTCAGAAAAAGACTGTAATAAAACGCTGGGGTAGGAAAAGAGGCCAGACGCAGGTAGTAACCTTGCAAAGTTGTGTATAGGTCTTGTGGCAATTGTAGTTTTGCTGCAATTTCATTTAGGCGCGAGGAACGCATGTCTTCAAAAAGAACTGGACCACAGATCATCAGCGTATCACTGTTTGGCAGACGTAAAATGCTGTAGGAACACTGAAAGATGTCTTTTAGGTGACAAATAGTTTTGTCTTTTAAATTACTTAAAAATGCAAACATTGTATCTGGTTTGTAATCTTGTAGAATCGCAGCGCGCAATCCATAGTCCATCTGTGTGAAATTTTCACAGGAGGGCGAGGTAAATTGAATAGGAATGCGATTGTTTTCCAGTAAACTTTGTGCAAAGGACAGTAACGTTTTTTGGGACAGTTCTGACTCTGATAAGTCTTTTTTGGACAAGTTGTTTTGCATATGCATCTACTCTTTTCTTAAATTTGATTTGCGAATTAAAAGCAGTGTCTTATTTTATACAACAAATTTAGATATTTTTTATTTATTTTTGCACATTTTTTAGATAAAAGCAACACAATATAATAATAATGCAAAAAAATCAAAAAATCGTATCTCGCCAAAACAAATAAATGAAAATATGATGTAGATATGCAGAAATAACAAAAAGTGCGTCAAAACAAAAAGAAAATTGTATAAGTTAACATATATACAATCGAGCAATAATATAATGTATTGGTAACTTTATCTATATTATAAAACTGATATATTTTTTGAAAATGCAGATTGACAATTTATGCACAGAAAGAGTTAATTGGATAGAGAAAATACAAATTATAATAATTGCCAGATAAATTGAAAGGAGGATTTTACATGAGAACAATTATCAACCTGAACAAGAGCTGGAGGTTTATCCAGGAGAATGTAGGACTTCCAGACAAGCTTCCAACGGACTGGAAAGAGGTAGACTTACCACACACATGGAATGCGGTGGATGGTCATGACGGAAATGGTAGCTATGCCAGGGGATGCTATTGGTATGCACGAACATTCCAGACACCCAAACAGCCGCTTGCGGGTGGACGTGTCTTTGTGGATGTTCCGGCGGCAGGACAGCAAGCGACTGTATATGTAAATGGAAAGGAAATTTGCTACCATGAAGGTGGTTACTCTACATTCCGTGCGGATATTACAGATGCATGTACTGAGAATGGTGAGAATCTTTTGGTAGTTGCATGCAGCAATGAAAATAAGAGTAGCGTGTATCCGCAGTCCGCAGATTTTACATTCTATGGTGGCCTTTACCGTGGATTGAACCTTATCAGTGTTCCAGAGACACATTTTGAACTGATGTACTGGGGCAGCAATGGATTGAAAGTTACAGCGACACCAACGCAGTGCGGCGGTGCAGAATTTGCATTGGAATCTTGGGTGGTAAATGCGGACGAGAATTTTACTGTACTGTATAGCATTTGTGACGCGGATGGTAAAGAGGTAGGATACAGTGTACGCCCAGCGGATAGCACGGCAGTAAAAATTTTTGTGCCAGATGTGACATTGTGGGATTGCGACAATCCATATTTGTACACTGTCACAGCGGTTCTTCAAAGACGCAATGAAGCATATGATACAGTTTCTGCGCGTGTAGGTGTGAGAAGTTTTTCGTGTGACCCAGATAAGGGATTTATATTGAATGGTGTGCCAACGCCTCTGCGCGGTGTTAGCCGTCACCAAGACCAGCTCTACAAGGGCAATGCGCTGACCAGAGAAGAACATTATCAGGATGCGAGGATTATCAAGGAACTTGGTGCCAACACAATTCGTCTTGCACATTATCAGCACTCACAGGATTTTTATGATGCGTGTGATGAACTTGGATTTATTGTGTGGGCGGAGATTCCATTTATCAGCGTAATGAATCCTGATCCGGCAGCACATCAAAACTGTATTACACAGATGAAAGAGCTAATTCTACAAAATTATAACCATACAAGCATTTGCTTCTGGGGCGTTTCCAATGAAATTTTGATTGGCGGTATTTCCGAGCAGTTAGTGGAGAATCACAAGGAATTAAATGCGTTGTGCAAGGAATTAGATCCAACTCGTCTGACAACCATTGCACATGTTTCTATGACGCCGATTGACAGCCCAGTTCACAATATCACAGATGTGGAGAGTTATAATCACTACTTTGGCTGGTATGGCGGAAAGATGGAGGACAATGGTCCGTGGCTTGATAATTTCCACAAAGCACATCCAGAAATCTGCCTTGGTCTTTCAGAGTATGGTTGTGAGGGTATCATCACTTATCATGGTCCGAATCCGGCATGCAAAGATTACAGTGAGGAATATCAGGCGTTGTACCATGAACATATGGCGAAAGTGCTCGACGAGCGTCCATGGATATGGTCAAGCCATGTGTGGAACATGTTTGATTTTGGCTGTGCAGCGAGAAATGAGGGCGGCGTGGCAGGACGTAATAACAAAGGTCTGGTTACAATGGATCGCTGTACAAAGAAGGATAGTTATTACATTTATAAGGCATACTGGAATAAGGAGCCAATGATTCATCTGTGTGGAAAGCGTTATGCACAGCGCGCAGGAGAAACAACGCAGATTCGTGTGTACTCAAACCAGCCAACAGTTTCTCTGTTTGTCAATGGGGAACTTGCACAAGTTATGACAGCGGAAAAAGTTTTTGTATTTACAGTTGCATTAAAAGAGGGCTTTAACAGTATCTTAGCGCAGGCAGGTAGCTGCAAGGATAGTATGACGCTGGAGAAGGTGGAGAAAGAGCCAGATATCTATGTTCTTCCTGAAGTAAACGAAAGAGCAGAAGGCGTGGCAAACTGGTTTAAACTGGTGGGAGATCTGGATCTCAAAGCACCCATGGAGTTCCCAGAAGGCAAATATAACGTTAAATGTAAGATGGAAGAGCTGGCAGCGTGTCCAGAGGCAATGGATGTCGTTGCAAAGGCTGTTAAACTTGCCACAAATTTTGATGTGCGCCCAGGTGTTGGTATGTGGGATATGATGAAGTCTATGGCACCAGAGGGAATGATGAATATGGCTGGAAATATGTTGCCGGAAGGATTCTTGGAAAGTTTGAATGCACAGTTGATTAAAATTGATAAGGTTTGATAAAAAACAAAGGTAAATGTTACAGTTTAGCAAGGCTGAACTGTAAGAAAAGATAGAAGTAAATCCGAGAGGAGGGTTTTTATGGCAGCAAAGACAAATACATCAGTGCCCCCGTTTGGCATAAGAGACAAAGTGGGTTACATGTTCGGTGATTTTGGAAATGATTTCACATTTATTTTGTCCTCGAGTTTTATGCTGAAGTTTTATACAGATGTTATGGGAATTGATGCAGCAGTTGTGGGACTGTTGATGATGGCAGCGCGGTTTATTGATGCCTTTACGGACGTGACGATGGGGCAGATAGTTGACCGTTCTAAGCCAACAAAAGATGGTAAGTTTAAGCCGTGGATTAAACGCATGTGTGGTCCAGTGGCTATTGCGTCCTTCCTGATCTATCAATCGGGATTTGCCAACATGGCATATGGATTCAAAGTGTTCTGGATGGTTATCACTTATATATTGTGGGGATCTATTTTTTATACTTCCATCAATATTCCATATGGTTCGATGGCATCAGCAGTTTCTGCGGACCCAAAGGACCGCGCAGAACTGTCTACATGGAGAACAATCGGGGCGACACTTGCAGGACTGGTGATTGGTGTAGGTACTCCAATGTTTGCTTATGAGACAGTAAATGGAAATACTGTTCTGTCTGGTTCCCGTATGACAATTATTGCAGGTGTGTTTGGCGTGATGGCGATTATTTGCTATCTGCTCTGTTTTAATTTAGTGAGAGAACGTGTGGAAGTTCCTGTAAACAATACGAAATTGAATATTGGAAATCTATTAAAGAGCCTTGTTACAAACCGTTCGTTACTTGGTATTATAGCAGCAGCGATTGCTTTGCTTCTTGCAATGTTGACAATGCAAGGTATGGCAGGCTATGTATTCCCGAATTATTACAAAAGCGCATCTGCACAATCTATGTCTTCCTTGACTGGAACTATCGCGATGCTTGTAATTTGTGCTCCGCTTGCGTCCAAACTTTCTGCTAAGTTTGGTAAGAAGGAATTGTCTGTAGTTTCTTGTGCGTCGGCTGCAGTTGTGTATCTGATATGTCTGATTGTGCATCCACAAAATGCATTTGTATATGTTGGATTTTTTACGGTTGCATATATAGGACTTGGATTTTTTAATACAGTTATCTGGGCGATGATCACAGATGTCATTGATGATGCGGAAGTGAGGAATGGGGTGCGGGAAGATGGTACTATCTATTCTGTGTATTCCTTTGCTAGAAAACTCGGACAGGCGCTTTCCGCAGGACTTACAGGCTCACTGTTGACCATGATAGGGTACTCCAATGCTACAGCGTTTGATCCAGAGGTTACAGAGAGAATTTTCATGCTCTCCTGTATTGCGCCGATCATTGGTTTTGCTCTTGTGGCAGTATTTTTGATTACGATATATCCATTGAACAAGAAACGCGTGGAAGAGAATGTTGCTACGCTTGCGCATAAGCGCAATAAATAATAGTATTGTTTCAAAAAGTAAGTAAAGAAAAACAGGTAAGAAGGGGGGCAGGTAATGGCAAATCAATTTTTGACGTATACAAAAAGAAGTGATTTTTTGGTCTGTGTGGATAGTGATGGCTGTGCGATGGACACAATGGACATCAAGCATATCCGCTGTTTTGGACCTTGTATGGTTGCGGAGTGGGGTCTGGAAGAGTGGCGAGATGCAATACTGGAACGTTGGAACGAGATTAATCTGTATACGATGACGCGCGGTGTCAATCGTTTTAAGGGGCTTGTAAAAGCACTTGATGAAATACGAGAAAAGTATTGCGAGATTGAGGAACTGGATGCGCTGGAACGATGGGTCAGTGAGACATCAGAGTTGTCCAATGCTGCACTGGAACGGGAAATTGCCCAAAATGACAATATTTGCCTGCGCAAAGCACTAGCCTGGAGCAAATCTGTAAATCAATCTATAGACAGGTTGCCGGAGGAGGACAAACGTCCTTTTCCGGGAGTTCTGGAAGCATTAAAAAGGGCATACCGCGACGCAGATATTGCCATTGTATCCAGCGCTAACCTAAGTGCAGTGCTAGATGAGTGGGATTATTATGGACTGCTAGAATATACTGATGTAGTATTGGCACAGGATTCTGGAACCAAGGCATTCTGTATCGGCGAGTTGATGAAGCGGGGATATGCCCCAGACCATGTGCTAATGTGCGGTGACGCGCCAGGAGATTTAGATGCAGCGGAAAAAAATGGTGTGTTTTACTATCCGATTTTAGTGCGAAACGAGGCACATAGCTGGGAGGAGTTTGTCAGAGAAGGAATTGTGCATTTTCTAAATGGAACTTATGGAGATGGTTATCAGCAGGAAAAAAAGAAGCAATTTCTGAACAATCTCGGAAGTAAAGAATTGAATGGATAAGAAAAGGGAGAAGTGATAGAATGGTAGATATCAAAGCAAAACCGTTTAACCTGTCGGATGAGGATTGTAAGTGGGTGGAGGACACCATTGCAAATATGAATATCGACGAAAAAATAGGGCAGTTATTTTTTAATATGGGTTCTTCTCGCACAGAGGACTATCTGAAAATGACAGTGAACGATTACCATATTGGCGGAATCCGATACAATCCAGGTACGGCAGACGAGATTTACGAGCAAAACCGCATTTTACAGGAGAACAGCAAGATTCCGCTGATTATCGCTTGCAATACGGAGAATGGTGGAAACGGCGCTTGTACAGATGGCACAATGATTGGAAGTCAAACTAAAATTGGCGCGACCAGAAATGTAGACTATGCGTATCAGTTAGGCTATATGGCAAATAAGGAAGCTGCTGCAATTGGCTGTAATTTGTCTTTTGCACCAGTCAGTGATATTATGTACAACTGGGAAAATCCGGTTATTGGGCTGCGCACTTATGGCAATGATCCACAGCGAGTGGCTGATATGGCTAAAGCGTATATGGAAGGTGCACATGCCAATCCAGGTTTTTGCTGTGCAGCGAAACACTTCCCTGGTGACGGATTAGATTTTCGGGATCAGCATGTGGCAAACAGTGTGAATGATATGAGCTGTGAAGAGTGGGATAAGACCTTCGGCTTGGTTTATAAGACGCTTATTGATAATGGGCTTGAGGCGATTATGGCAGGGCATATTATGCAGCCTGCATACGCGCGCTATTTTAACCCAGATATTACAGATGATGAGATGATGCCTGCGACACTTTCACCGGAGCTGATTGATGGGCTGCTGCGCAAAAAACTTGGATTTAATGGTATGGTATTGACGGACGCATCGCACATGGTAGGGCTGACTTGTCGCATGAAGCGCAGTGATGTACTTCCGGCTGCGATTGCTGCTGGGGTGGATATGTTTTTGTTCTTCAATGAGATGGATGAAGATTTTACAAGTATGAAGCAGGGATATCTGGACGGGCGTATCACTGAGGAGCGCCTGGACGATGCACTACATCGCATTCTCGCACTCAAAGCGCATATGGGATTGCATAAAAAAGCAAAGAGTGAGTTGATGCCGCCGCGTGAGCAGGTGCATGAGATTGTTGGCTGTGCAGCGCATGTCGCGATGCAGAAAGAAATTTCTGACAAGTCTGTTACACTGGTGAAATATAAGGATAAAGATGTTTTGCCAGTTACGCCAGAACGCTATAAACGAATTATGATTGTCTATGTAAAGGGTCTGTCTGCACCAGGACTTGGAGCGCTGTTTGCAGCGAAGAAATCTCCGGCAGAAGTGTTGCGTGACAAGCTGGTGGACAAGGGATTTGACGCGTTTATCTATGAGAGTCCAATTGAGAAGATGCAAAAACAGATTCAGGCGGGAGAAAAGCCAGATATCAACATGTATTTTGCAGGGAAGACGCCAATTAAGGAGTTCCGTGAGAATCAAGATTTAATTATTACAATGGTGGACATTCCAGGTGGATTTCAGCCAGTTGCACGCCCTGCATTTGGCATGACAAAAGGCGGCGGTGAGATTCCGTGGTATGTGTTTGAACTTCCAGTTGTTGTGGTTGGTGTACAGCATCCATTTGTGCTCGCTGATATTCCGCAGGCGCGTACCTATATCAATACCTACGACAGTAATGAGTCTACACTGGACGCATTGATTGCGAAGTTGATGGCAGGTGAGGAGGCATTTACAGGCAAAGATCCGGTGGATTCCTTCTGCGGTATTTTTGATACAAGAATATAAAATAGGAGGTATTTTTTATGCAGATGACTTTTCGCTGGTACGGCGAGGGCAATGATAGCATCACGCAAGAACAAATTAAGCAGATTCCTGGTGTGACTGGCCTTGTGTGGGCTTTGCACGACAAGGCAGCAGGTGAAGTGTGGGAGATTGACGAGATTGAGAAGATGCGTCATCAGATAGAAGATCATGGATTTAACATGGATGTGGTGGAGAGTGTGAATGTTCATGATGATATCAAGATCGGACTGCCAACGCGCGACCAATATATTGAAAATTACAAACAGACGTTGCGTAATCTTGCAAAATTTGGTGTTAAAGTAGTAACCTACAATTTTATGCCAATCTTTGACTGGACGCGGACAGACTTATTTCACCCAATGGAGGATGGTTCCACAGCATTATTTTATGAGAAGGCTAAAATTCAAGACGATTATAAGGAGATGGCAAATTATATCCTTGAAAATCTTCATGGATTGACATTTCCTGGTTGGGAGCCAGAGCGCATGGCGAAGCTTGATGAGCTTTTTGAAGCATATCGCCCGGTGACGAAGGAAAAACTATGGGATAATCTAAAGTATTTTTTGGAGGCAATTATGCCTACATGCCATGAGACAGGTATTAAGATGGCAATTCACCAAGATGACCCGCCATGGGATATTTTTGGGATTCCGCGTCTGTTAGTTGACAAGGAAGCAATTGGACGTTTTCTGTCCATGGTAGATGACGAGTACAACTGTCTGTGTCTGTGTTCTGGTTCGCTTGGTGCGAATCCGAAAAATGATGTGCCAGATATTATTCGCACTTACTGTGATAGAATTGCGTTTGCCCATATTCGCAATGTAAAACATTTTCCAAATGGAGATTTTACAGAGGCATCTCACCGTGATTGTGACGGTGATGTGGGCATTCTTGAAATTATGCGCGCTTATCATGACTGTGGTTTCGATGGGTATATTCGCCCTGACCACGGCAGACATATCTGGGGAGAGCAATGCAGACCAGGCTATGGACTGTATGACCGTGCATTGGGTATTATGTATATGTGGGGCTGCTGGGATATGTTGGAACGGCTGGATAAAAAAGCATAAGTGCATTTCAATAAAATCAGGAAGGAAGGGTGGTTCAAATGATGGATTTACCATTAAAGATAGACTTTACCGGAAAAGTGGTTGTTGTGACAGGCGCAGGCGGCGTGCTATGCGGCACAATGGCAAAGGCATTTGCGCAGGCGGGGGCAAAAGTAGCAGCCCTTGATTTAAATGAAGAGGCGGTCAAGGCATTGGCTGAGGAGTGCAAGGCTGAAGGTTTCATCTGCGAGGGTTATAAGGCAAATGTACTTGAGTTAGATGCGTTGAAACAGGTGCATGAACAAGTGATGGCAGATTTAGGACCATGTGATATTCTTGTAAATGGGGCAGGCGGAAATAATCCACGTGCGACGACAGACAATGAATATCAACATGAGGCGGTAGAAGGACAGAAGACATTTTTTGATTTGGACCCAAATGGAGTGGATTTTGTATTCAAGTTAAATTTCCAGGGAACACTGCTTCCAACACAAGTGTTTGCAAAGGATATGGTGGATAAAAAATCAGGATGCATCTTGAATATATCTTCTATGAATGCCTATATTCCACTGACAAAGATTCCGGCTTATTCCGGCGCTAAGGCGGCTGTCTCAAATTTTACACAGTGGCTTGCAACGCATTTTGCAGGCACTGGTATCCGCTGCAATGCAATTGCACCAGGTTTTTTGGTGTCAAATCAGAATCGTCGTCTTTTGTTCAATGAGGATGGCACACCGACAGCGCGCTCTAACAAAATTTTGAGTGGTACACCAACAGGACGTTTTGTCGAGAGCGAAGAATTGCTTGGTGGCGTGTTCTTCTTGTGTGATGATAAGGCAGCAAGTGCAATTACTGGTGTGGTGCTTCCAATTGATGCAGGATTTGCAGCGTATTCTGGAGTGTAATACAAAACACAAAAATTTTCAATAAGAATTTTATAAGTGATAACTGATATAATGCGTTCCTTACAGCATACACTATAATAATAACCTTTTGTCGAGGAAAAAATAGTGACCTGTAAGGAACGTATTTTATCGAATGATTATGCAGATACTTTGGTATATATTCTATTGCCTGAAGAATATAATTATGATTTGCCAATCGATTATTGTTATCATCATTTAGCGAATGAGTGGGGAATCTTGTATGTGGATCGAGGCAGTATACAATATAACAGGGCTGGACAGATCGCATATTCCAACTTGCCAAAATGCTATGGGCTGATGGAGTGCAAGGCAGCACAGGACAGGAATCTGAATACTTTAAGTTTAGCTGCTTCTGGAATTTTATCAGTACAGGGAGAACCTTTAAATCTGACAGGAAAAAATGTGACAATCGGCTTTATCGATACAGGAATACGCTACCAAGATGCTGTATTTCGCGATTTTGCAGGCAAAAGCCGAATAGCAGGCATCTGGGATCAGACCATTCAGACAGGCACACCACCAGTGGGATTTGAGTATGGGACAGAGTATACAAAGGAAATGATTGATGAGGCACTTGCGAGTGATAATCCGCTATCTGTTGTGCCGAGTACAGATGTAATTGGTCATGGTAGCATTATGGCGAGCATTGCAGCAGGAAGTTCAATTGAAAATAATAGTTTTATTGGTGCTGTGCCGGACAGTCAGATTGTGGTTGTGAAACTCAAGGAGGCAAAGCCATATCTTAGGGATTATTATAAGATTCCGCCTGGAGTTCCTTGTTATAGCGAGGCAGATATTCTCCAGGCGATTCAATATCTTCAGAAGTATGTATTGATTTTGACGAAGCCGCTTGTGATATGTCTCGGTATAGGAACAAGTTTTGGAGACCATACCGGCGGAGGGATGTTGGGAAATTATATTGATTATATCAGTATGTTAAAGAGCCGAGTTATTGTGACTGCCGGAGGAAATGAGGGCAACGCATTACATCATTTTTTGGGAAAGCTTAGTGATAGTCAGACTTTTGAGGATGTTGAACTCCGCGTGGGTGAAAATAACAAGGGTTTTATTATGGATCTGTGGGGGAATGTGCCATACTTTTACAATGCAATCATACGCACTCCTGGCGGGGAAATTGCTCGCTGGAATAATCCAAGAAGCTACATTCCGCAGGAATTTACCTTTGTTTATGAGAGAACGCGAGTGGTGATTGAGTATCAGCTTGTGGAAAGTTTATCTGGTGCGGAGGTAATTCGTTTTCGTTTTTCTGATCCATCACGTGGTGTGTGGAATATTCGGATTATTTCTGAGGGAAATACGGTCGGAGGGCAGTTTGATATCTGGCTTCCAATCACAGAGTTTCTCTCATCAGACACTTATTTTCTCCAACCCAGTCCCTACACGACTATTACAGAGCCTGGTTATGTAGATACGGCGGTAACTGTCGCCGCCTATCAGACTAGCAACAACAGTATTGCCGCCACATCGGGGCGCGGCTTTGCCCGAAATAATGCCATCGCTCCTGAAATCGCCGCGCCAGGAGTTGATGTTTCAACACCTTATGGAAATAGGAGTGGAACCAGCGTGGCGTCAGCGATCACAGCGGGGGCCTGCGCACAACTTATGGAATGGGCCGTTGTGAATCGTAATGATATTCTAGTCAATTCTGTCAATATTAAAAATTATCTAATACGAGGTGCAAAAAGAGATGGGTATTTGGAGTATCCCAATCGGGAGTGGGGGTATGGCAGACTTGACGTGGCTGGGGTGTTTGAGTTTTTGGCTGGAATTGGGAGAGGGATGTAGCATTTAGTTTATAATTTTTTTAGAAAAATTATTAGCACTCCTACTTGACGAGTGCTAATAAGTGTGTTATAACACATATATAACAAATAAAACAACAGCTTATTAAAGCTGCTACACAATAATATATTTTTAGGAGGAATGAGTTATGTTATTACCAAGTGCAAATGTTATGAACAGTATTTTTGGAGAGAGTTTATTTGATGATTTCTTTGATGATTTTGCCCGTCCGGTGCGGACTGCTTCCCGCTATAATACCTCTGCAGGTATTATGAGAACAGATGTCAAGGAAAGTGATACTGGCTATGAGCTAGACATTGACCTGCCAGGTTGCAAGAAAGAGAATGTAAAGGCTGAGCTCAAAAATGGGTATCTCACCATTAATGCGGAGACGAGCCAGAACAACGATCAGAAAGATGAGAATGGAAAGTATATCCGTCGCGAGAGATATTATGGTACTTGTAGCAGAAGCTTCTATGTGGGCGAGGAAGTCAATCAGGAAGACATCAAGGCGAAATTTGAAGATGGCATTTTGAAAGTTACTGTTCCCAAGAAGGAGGCAAAGCCAGTTATTGAGGAGAGCAAGTATATTCCTATTGAAGGATAAAAAACAATAGTTTATAATTTTCCAAACGAGTAGGAGAGTTGTCTCCTGCTCGTTCTATTGTTGCGATTCACACCAAATTATCATAAATGAATACGAAATCTGGCGTGGGTGTGAATCAATGCGATTCAGTTAAGAAATTGACGAATAAATTGTATTAGAAAAAACGTAATCATTGAGGGACAGCTAGGATTGTAAGTCTTACAATAATTTTAGGGCATCTTCCATTTGAGGTGCCCTTCTTTCATATACAGCAATTATTTTTGCAATTTCCTCTATTGTAATATGCTTTCTGTTTGCAGCAAAAAGTGCGATAAAAACCCAAAGCAAATGTGTCTTGACAACACCATATAACAGATGTTTTGAAAAACTGTAGTCCTCAAATATGTCCAGAAAGTTGGTAAACAGATAGTACTCATAATATCGGTTTAGTAAAAGGTCTAAATTCGGTAGTTTTTGGTATAAATCTTCTTTTAATCGAACTAATTTTCTGTCAGCAGCCGCTAGATTTGCTTGGGATAAATAATAAATCTGGTGTATATATTTTTTACACAGTTTGTACAAAAAAGGCGATATTGTTCGCAGGCTTGAGTGATAAAAACCATTGAAAAGTAAGGTATTTATTTTGTTGCAGTCAATCTGCTCATAGAGGTCAGACATATAATTCTTTGGACTAGGGAGTGTTTTTTGACCAAGACATGCGTTCTGTGCGTCGCGGCCATAATCTAAAATCGATAAATTATTATAAGAAGTGCCATCTCTTAACATGGAAATGAGTTCTTCTCTCGATAGTAATAGGTAATCAAGAAACGCTTTGTCATCATTTGTTGTGTTGACTTCATATTCGACATTGCCCTCTGTTATTGTGAAGGAAAAAGGTTTGTTTTCCAATGCAGATATCAGAAAAAGCCTTGCCGCCTCTGGACAGGCAAGGTAGAGTGTCTCCTCACAGAAAAAGTCAAGGTTATATAACTGTCTAGGAAATTGAATACAAACAGCAGGCATATATGCTGTTCCATACTTCTTTTGAATCTTGCATAGATGATCCAATCCCCAAAAGGGACAACCATGCAATGTGCTGCGAAAGGCAGCCATATCCTCTTTTTTTTCAATGGAACAGCGAAGTATTGTGCCCAAAAGCCCTTTTTCAGCCAGATACTTTAAATACATATCATGGTCGATAGGAATTTTCCAGCCGCGGCAGCAGTTGACAGAACAGGCAGCACCGACACACTGAAATTCATTATAGATAGAAATTCGTTTGATTTGCATTGTCACACCTCATTTGTTAAATTCTAGTTTAATCCATTGCGGCAGAATGTGCAAGCTTTAGACAGGTTTTTAAAACTATAATTTTAGTTGATTTTACGCCGATTTTGCGCTATACTTTTCCTCGAAAACAGAGAGTGGGGAGTTTGTATGCGCTATATCAAGATGAAGGATGCCAGACCAGGCATGTGCCTTGCATACAATATGTATGATGCTGACGGGCACACGCTAATTTACAGAGGCAGTGTGCTTTCTGAATTTTACATTAAAAAGTTATATGAGTATGGGTTTGATGGAATTTATATTGATGATACACTTTCACAAGATATTCGTATAGAGCCTATAATCAGTCCAGAACTTCGTACAGAAGGATTGATTAATGTGCGCAACAGTGATATTGATGGTTGTAAAAATGTTGCGAAAAAGATTGTAGATCAAGTATTAGAAAGTGGCACACTGTCATTGGATTTGACAGACCTTAGATGTTTTGATGGCTATACTTATGCGCATTCTGTTAATGTGGCGGTGCTTTCCTGTATTATTGGATTTGGCCAGAAAATGAATTGGGAGGCGCTTGAACAGTTAGTGATGGCAGGGCTGCTGCACGATTTGGGCAAGCTGGTGATTCCGCCAGAGATTTTAAATAAACCGTCAAGACTGACCAATGAGGAATATGAGATTATGAAAACACATTCCATGCTTTCCTATGAGATTATCAAGGAGCGTTGGGATATCTCCTCGCAGGTAAAGACAGCAGTATTGTATCACCATGAAAATGTTGACGGTAGCGGTTATCCAGAGGGGATTGACGGCGATAGTATGACAATTTTTACAAAGATACTGCATGTGGCAGATGTGTATGATGCACTGGTATCAAGGCGTCCATATAAAAGTCCATATCCACCTTATGAAGCATGTGAATATTTAATGGGTGCAGGTGGTATTATGTTTGACCCTAAAGTAGTTGAGACGCTACTGCGATACGTGCCATTGTATCCGAAAGGAACACAGGTGGAATTATCCGATGGGAGACAGGCAATTATTGTGGAGAATGCAGGAAGCAGAAATCTAAGGCCCTTGATAAGAGTTTTGGATGGAACAATGATTGATTTGTTAAATCCGTCCTATTATAATTTAACGATTTTGCGGAGTGCAAATGAGGAGATTGTTGATCCCTGTGCGGAGGAGGAAGAACGCCGCAAAATGCTTACGCCGTCAAAGAAATATCGGATTATGCTCATTGATGATGTGCTGGTCAATCTTCAAACGATTCGAGGATTTTTACAAAATGCATATGAACTGAGCCTTTTGACTTCTGTTCGGCAGGCGTTGTTATATTTAAAGCGGCAGACAGAGCCAGATTTAATTATTTTGGATATGGATATGCCAGAGATGAGTGGTATTGACGCCGCTGCAAAAATAAGAGCACTTGTGGGAGATGCAGTTCCTGTGCTGTTTGTCATAGACAATTATGATAAGGAAGTAGTTGCGCAGTGTCGGAAAGCAGGTGCCGCAGGTTATATTGTGCGTCCCTATAAGCCAGCCTATGTAAAGGCAGAAATTAAGCGGATTTTATCTGGACAGAAAATTACAGAGTAATTTTAAAACGAAATGTATTGACTTTCCAACAATTAAAAAATATAATAAATAAGCTGACTAGAAAGCGCATGCTTTTACGCATGCGCTTTCATTGCGTGTTGAAAGGAATTTACAAAAATATGGAAACTTTAAAATTTAATGAACTCAATATCAGTCCTGAAATAATTCGGGGAGTGAAGGATATGGGGTTTGAGGAGGCATCGCCCATACAAAGCAAAGCGATCCCGATTGCGATGGCGGGTGCAGATATTATTGGTCAGGCACAGACAGGAACTGGAAAGACGGCTGCTTTTGGTATTCCAGTGCTTGAGAAAGTAAAAAGAGAGCTTAAATATCCGCAAACTTTAATTTTATGCCCAACAAGGGAACTAGCGGTTCAGGCAGCGGAGGAAATTCGCAAACTTGCCAAGTATATGCACGGTGTTAAAGTACTTCCAATCTATGGCGGACAGGATATTACAAAACAGATTCGAGCGCTTAAGGGAACACAGATTATTATTGGCACGCCAGGCCGTGTGATGGATCATCTTCGTCGCAAGACAATCCGATGTGATCATGTGGATACCATTGTGCTTGACGAGGCAGATGAAATGCTCAATATGGGATTTCGCGAGGATATTGAGACAGTGCTCACATATATCCCAAACAAAGACCGACAAACGATTTTATTCTCGGCAACAATGCCGCAAGCAATTTTGGATATCACCAAGAATTATCAGAAACCAGATGCAAAGATGATTAAAGTTGTGAAAAAAGAGTTGACTGTGCCAATGATTGAACAGTACTATCTTGACATAAAACGCAAGGATAAAGTAGAAGTGCTCTGTCGCCTGCTCGATTATTATGAGCCAAAACTTTCGTTAGTATTTTGCAATACCAAAAAGATGGTGGATGATTTGACGGAGGTATTAAAAGGTAGAGGATATTTTGCAGAAGGATTACACGGAGATATGAGTCAGGCGCAGCGTGACCGCGTAATGAAAAGTTTTCGAGAGGGCAAGACAGATATTTTGATTGCGACAGATGTGGCAGCCCGCGGAATTGATGTGGATGATGTGGAGGCAGTGTTTAATTATGATATTCCGCAAGATGATGAATACTATGTACATCGAATTGGCAGGACTGGCCGCGCAGGGCGCACAGGTCGTTCTTTTACCTTTGTGAAAGGCAAGGAAGTCTATAAGTTAAAGGATATTATGCGTTACTGTAAAACGAAAATTTATGCAATGCCCGTGCCATCGCTCAATGATGTCAATCAAATTAGGATAGAAAAGGTGATGGACAAGATTGAGAATGTGATTGAAGAGGAAGATCTGACTTCCATGATCAATACAATTGAGAAACAGATTAATGCGTCGGATTACACTGCGATGGATATTGCAGCGGCTTTTCTAAAAATGTACATGGGACAGCCAAATGACAGCAGTGATTCCAATGCAGAATATGCATTTGATAATACTGGTGCGGAGGAAGAAGGAATGGCGCGTCTTTTTATCAATATTGGAAGGGCGCAGAAAGTGAAGGCGAAGGATATTTTGGGCGCCATTGCAGGGGAAACAAACATTCCTGGAAAGTTAGTGGGTGCTATTGACTTGTATGATAAATATACCTTTGTGGAAGTGCCAAAGGAAAATGCAGCGGAGGTGCTTGCGGCGATGAAGAACGTAAAAATCAAAGGAAAGATGATAAATATTGAACCGGCAAATGCAAAATGTGAGTAGGGGGAAATTTTCCCCCTATTTGACTGTTAAGGAGTACGCAATTCGGGAAGTTGTTGGTCAAGCTTTTGCAGTATTTCTTTCTTACCGATGTAAGGTGAAAGTTCGTCATACATAGAAAACGTTATCACACCGCCATTGTCCATGAATTTTGACAGACAGTATTCTATCTGATCGTCATTCAAATAAGGAAGCACTTCTATGAATGCATCACCATATTCTTCTTGGGATAGAGATAGTAATACTTCTGTGAGACAGTCGTTTTTCAGATAAGGACATAACTCTGATATGGCGTCGGCACTAAGCGGTGCAATGTTTCCATTCTGTAAAGCTTCTATTAGATATTGACTTGACAACGTACTGTCAGAATATATAAAAAAGTCGCAGAGTTCTTCCGTAGTAAAATCAGTTTTTGCATTTAATAAGGAATGAAACACATCACTTGCATCTTCAGCATTCAGATAATACAGCGTGTCAAGAATTTTTGCTTTGTTGTAGGATTCTACGGGTATTGTGCCATCTTTAATCTGTGTTATATACTCCTCTTCCTCGGAATAAAAGATTTTTTCAAATGAGCTTGCCTTTAGATTGGAATAATCGATTGTAAGGTTTGTTAGTTTCGCACCCTGTCCAACCACTTTTAGGACATTTCTGCCTTTTTTCATTGAAATGGTCTGTGTTGTCTCGGCGCCAGTCTCATTGATTGTATAAATACTTTTATTCGGCGCAATATAGATAATTTTGAATTTACCTTCTGACAGTGCAAACGAAGAGGTGATTTTGACATTGATATCTTTGTCGGCGTAGGCGAGCAGAAAGGTATCGGAGCCATATAACACAAAGCCAGATGCTTTTATTTTGTTGCCGCCGCCTCTATAATTATAGGCGCTCCAATTATCCTGAATATCCTTATCGGCAAGCAGAAGGTCATTATCGTAGACGTCCCATGTATCACTGGTTTTGTTGGCACCAGAGACACTATTTATAAAATTGATGGGAGCAGTTTTTGAGGTAGCTATATTTGAGAGCAGGCTTTCTTTTTCGGAATCGGTATCTTTTGTGTTAGAGGAAGACGCATTATCTGAAGAAACCCATACGGTGCTACAAGCGGTGAACAACAGTGCGACTGCAAGGGTGCAGGTAGAAAATAGCAGTCGGAAACGGGGCACTTTTTTATAGTGTAGGATATGGTTAAGGCGTTTTTTCAAGTCTTTTTTATCTTCTAACAACGTTGTGGAAAATGCATTTTTCTTGATATCAATTGTCTGTTCTGCTGTGTCTAAAAGTACATTTCCATAAAGCTGTTTCCCAAACGTAGTAAGCTGTGCCAGAATTTGTTCATCACATGAGAGCTCGCAATCACTGTTGATAAGTTTGTTGATTTGATACAAAAGCGGGTTAAACCAATGAATGCAGAGCAATAGTTGACAGACCCATTTGTAAAGCAAATCTTTCCTTGCAACATGAACCAGTTCATGATGAAGAATTAGTTTGAGCGATGTCAAATCTTTTTCCCTAGAAAATCCCTTTGGAAGAAAAATGACAGGATTCCACAGACCAATTGTCACAGGGCTAAAGACAGTAGGACTTTCATAGAGCGCAGGACGCTGTTGCACATTAAGTTTTGCGCAGAGAAAGTTTTCTAGGTTTATTATAGGACTGTCTGTAATACGAACGCAGTTCTTTTTGATATTCTTAAGAAAATAAACATAGCGCAAAAGACAGTCAAAAAGAATGATTAAAGCGACAAAAAACCAGATATATGCAATGCTGTTTAGCAGATTTCGCATAATATCTGTCGCTCGATTTGAGTCGAAAGATGGAGTGGAGGTATTTGTGTCAATAAACTGTTTTTCTGTTGTTGTGTTGACAGTCGTATAATGGGAAGTATCCGTATTGACAAAGTTTGCGCTGCTATTTGTGGATTGTTTTGTTGGTATTTCTGCAAAGAAATTGGGCTCAAAATGAAACGGAATAAGCAGACGTGCAACAACAAGCAGCCAGATGTAATAGTTCCACTTCTTGGAAAAATATTTTTCTGTCAAAGGATGCAAGATTGAGATTAGAAGTCCAACCAGTGTTCCAGACAGGGACAGAGATAGGACGATCATAAAAAGTTGTCTCATAAAACGCCTCCAATCATAAATTTTGATTAAAATAGTCGCGCAGCTCCTCAATATCTTTTTTTGATAAGGCATCGCTGTCAACGAGTGCAGCCGCTAGATTCTTTGTGCGTCCCTTAAAAAATTTATTGACAAAGCTATTGGTTTCTGCCAGAACATATTCCTCACGTTTTATACAGGGAGAATAATAATATACTTCACGTTTTTCCTGTAGGAGTGCACCTTTTTTAACAAGCCGTTGGATTAAGGTTAGGATTGTTGTGCGCTCCCAAGTTTTATGCTCGTTTAAGATATTGCGGATTTCTCCAGCATTTAGGGCTTTGTTTGCGGTCCACAGAACTTGTAAAATTTCTAATTCTGAGTCGGATATGGATATTTTCTGCTCCATAATAATTGCTCCTTTCTGTAAAAAACAATAATGACTACTTTTGTAGACAGTTATAGTTTACGACTGTAGACAGAAAATGTCAAGAAGAAATTTGTTTTGTTTCATAACCAATGTTTATCTCACATAAAAATCAATATTTCTTGACACTATTTTTCAATAATGCTAGTATTATACTCACGATAAATAAAATTTGCTGTGTGCATCATTTTATACTGAGCGATTAGTCTGTTTGACCGCCAATATAAAAACAGCAAATGGGCATGATAAGCAAATATGCTGATAGAAATAGGAAAGGACAATAGAAAAATGCAAGGACGTACACATAATTGTAACCAGTTGCGGCTGGAAAATGTAGGAGAGGAAGTAACTCTTGTCGGATGGTATGACAATCTGCGCAAGGTCAGTAAAAATTTAGGTTTTTTAGTATTGAGGGATTTTTATGGAAAGACGCAGATTGTGGTTGAGACAGAGGAAATTATGGCTCAGATTGATGCTGTCAACAATGAGTCAACGTTGGAGATTGTTGGGACTGTACGGGAGCGCAGCGCCAAAAATCCTAAAATGGAGACAGGTGATATCGAAGTTGTGCCATCAAAAGTTACAGTTTTGGGAAAATGTCAGTACAATGAGCTGCCATTTCAGATTGACCATTCTAAGGAGGCAGATGAGAATACACGGTTAAAATATCGTTACCTGGACTTGCGCAATCCTGCTGTGAAGGCAAAGATTGTGCTTAGAAGCAAGATTGTTGCAGATTTGCGCGCCGCAATGATTGCACATGATTTTATGGAGATTACCACACCGATACTGACTTGTTCTTCACCGGAGGGTGCACGCGATTATCTTGTGCCATCAAGAAATCATCCTGGAAAGTTTTATGCGCTTCCGCAGGCACCACAGCAGTTTAAACAATTGCTTATGGCATCTGGATTTGACCGCTATTTTCAGATAGCACCATGTTTTCGTGATGAAGATGCGCGCGCAGATCGTTCGCCAGGTGAATTTTACCAGCTTGATATGGAGATGGCATTTGCAAGCCAGGAGGACGTATTTGCAATTATGGAGGATGTGTTGCCACCAATCTTTGCAAAGTATGGAATCTATCACAAAGCTTCCGAGGCACCTTTTATGAGAATCCCTTATTTAGAAGCGATGGAGAAATATGGTTCGGATAAGCCGGATTTGCGCATTGATCTTTTGGTGCAGGACGCGACAGCAGTGCTTGCAGATTGTGGGTTTGAGCCATTTGCTGGAAAGACAGTGAAGGCGCTTGTCGCAGAGAATTTTACGGGGACAAGAAAGCAAATTGACAAGATGTGCGCGGAAGTTGAAGTTGTGAGTGCACAGAAAACCTATTGGTTCCGCTTGGATGAGAACGGAGAGCTTGTGGGTGGTATCTCTAAATTTGTGCAGGAGAAAAAGGCGGCTGTGATTGAGGCACTTGGTTTGAAAAATGGCAGTTTTGTCGCGCTTGCTGCAGGCGATTTAAAGACAGCGCAAAAGACAGCAGGTGTGATTAGAAAGACACTGGCAAGTTCGTTTGATGGGTATATGAAGAAAGAAGAATATGCGTTCTGCTGGATTGTCGATTTCCCAATGTATGAGATTGGCGAGGAGTCTGGAGAATTGGAGTTCTGCCATAATCCATTTTCTATGCCACAAGGCGGAATGGAAGCGCTGAAGACAAAAGAGCCGCTTGACATTTTGGCATATCAGTATGATTTGGTATGTAACGGCGTTGAGTTGTCGTCGGGTGCAGTCCGCAACCATGATCCAGAAATTATGATCAAGGCATTTCAGATTGTAGGGCTTGGCGAGGAGGATGTGAAGGCAAAATTTCCAGCAATGTACAATGCATTCTGCTATGGCGCACCGCCACATGCAGGCATCGCTCCAGGTGTAGACCGCATGGTGATGCTGATTGCAGGCGAGGAGAGCATTCGTGAGATTATTCCATTCCCCATGAATAAAACCGCGCAGGATGTGATGATGGGCGCGCCCGCAGTCGTGGATGAAAGGCAGTTACGTGACGTGCACATTCAGATTGTGGAAGAAGATAAAGAATCGTAATGAAAAAAGAAGGCGGCAGAACGAAAATCTGTCGTCTTCTTTTTCTCTATTTTTTGCTTATATTCTACTTTTCCACAAAATCTTCCAGCGTCCGAAACGTATACCCTAATTCTTCCCATCTGGTCAAAAGTTCATCAAGAATCTCCCCGTTTGTTTTGGAAGTGCTGTGCAAAAGGACAATTGCGCCAGGATGAATCCGACCAATTAGTTTTTTAAACGCCTCTTCTTTTGTGGGCTGTTTATCCTGATACCAGTCCACATAAGCAAGGCTCCAGAAAAAGGTATGATAGCCTAATTCCTTTGCCATTTTTAGATTGTTGGTGCTGTATTTTCCCTGCGGGGGACGGTAAAAACGGGTCAATTCTTGTCCTGTGATTTCTTTAAATTTGAGTTCTACATCGCGCATCTCTTTCTCAAAGGATTCTTTGGATGAGATAGAAGACATATCTAAATGATGATAGGTATGATTGCCGACAAAATGTCCGTCCGCTACCATCTGTTTGACCAGATCTGGTGCGGACTCCAGATAATGTCCGACGACAAAAAAGGTTGCTGGCACATGATGTTTTTTGAGTGCGTCAAGAATGGGCTGTGTGTTTCCATTCTCGTATCCAGCATCAAAAGTCAGATAGATCACTTTTTCTGACGCGTCCCCTACGTAGAAAGCATTATTTTTCTTTAATTCTTCTGCGCTGGCGTTTCCAGTGGGTTGGCTGCCTTCCTGCCCAAAGCCAAGTCCCCAGTTTTCGGCGGAGCCGCTTGCACTGGCAGGAACAGCCAAGTCATCTATTTTTTCGTATCTGACATATGCAATACCTCTGCCGAAGAAAAATGCTGCGGTTAAGAGAAGGATAAGCAGTGCTGCTTTTACCAGTTTCTTTTCTATTTTCATGGGTGCACTTCCTGAAGGATTCCTCCTTTAATAGATATTTTCTGCCAATGAAAAAAATGCCTGTCTGTAAAAAATAGGCCTCAGAATAATTTGTTATTCCATAAAAATAAGGAGGAAACACACAGTATATAGTATTGCGAAAGTAATTTTTGCATGTTATGATAATCTAGTATAATGAATATTAGGGATTTACAGCAGTTATTTTTGAATAGTTTTTAAAGGAGAAAGAAATGTATCAAGTAATAGATGGTAAGAAAATTTCACAGGAAATAAAAGATGAATTAAAAGAAAAAGTGGTAGCATTGAAAGAAGCGGGCAGGGAAATTTGTCTTGCAGTGATTCAAGTGGGCAGTGATCCGGCGTCCAGCGTGTATGTTGGCAATAAGAAAAAGGCGTGCGCTTATATTGGAATCGAATCTCTATCATATGAACTTCCAGAGGAGACGACGGAGCAGGAGCTTTTGGCATTGATTGAGAAGCTTAATGCAAATCAACGGGTAAACGGTATTTTGGTACAGCTTCCATTACCCAAGCAGATTGATGAGGAAAAAGTGATTCAAGCAATTGCACCAGAAAAAGATGTGGATGGTTTTCATGAGAAAAATGTTGGTGCGCTCTGTATTGGAAGCAAAGGGTATGTCTCTTGTACGCCGCTTGGTATTATCCAGTTGTTAAAGCGATCTGGTGTGGAGATTTCTGGGAAAAATTGTGTTGTGATTGGTCGCAGCAATATTGTAGGAAAACCAATGGCACTGTTGTTGTTGCGTGAAAACGGCACTGTCACAGTATGTCATTCTCGCACACAGAATATCCGAGAAATTACTAGACAAGCGGATATCTTGGTGGTGGCAGTCGGAAAGCCAAAGATGATTGATGCTTCCTATATTAAGGAGGGCGCGGTTGTCATTGATGTAGGTATCCACAGGGATGAGAATAATAAGCTTTGTGGTGATGTAGATTTTGCGGACGTTGCACCGCACACCAGTGCGATCACTCCGGTTCCAGGCGGTGTGGGGCCTATGACTATTGCAATGTTAATGTACAATTGCGTCTCATCTGTAGAATAGTGGATTCAAATCGAGAGAATATGGTTTTGAGAAAGGCAAAACTATTTTATGCAAATATTGGTTAAAAGAGAGTTAAAGAGATTGCTGATAGGAATTTGCGTGACTGCACTGTTTATTCCGAGATTGCAGGTAAGTGCCACAGAACAAAATGGTGCGCAGTCTGTCCGTATTCTGTATGAAAAATATATTGCACGATTGGAGTCCATTCAGTTTCGCCAGGAAATTTCTGAGAAAGGTTTTGAGATTGTGGAGAGTCAGATTTTTCCTTTTGAGCCAAGGATTGGATTGGTGACAGAGCCTGATGTGGTGCCAGAACAGGAGCGCCTTTCAGGAATGTCACTTATTCCGGCATTTGATAGGACTTATCACAGGCTTGCCTTGTTTCTTGCAGACGCGGATGGCAGAATATTGTATCGGACAGACCAGCTTGAGACTAACAATCAAATTTTAGGGCAGATGACACAGCCAGAACAAGAGATTGCATCCATTGCATTTCAGGATCTCAACGGTGACGCGCAGACAGATATTATTTTAATTACGTACTGCGACAAGAAATATAAAGTAGGAGATGTTCTGTTTCAGAGCACCGATAAGAATATCTTGAATTTTTACAGGGATTATCGAATTTCGGAGAAACTTAATCGTTTTGGTATGAATAAAAATGCAAAGGCGATCACGGCGTTTGTTCGAGACGGATATTCGACGGAATTTCTCTACACGGCGCTCACGCTAAACCAGTTGCGCAGGCATGGCTTTCAAGTGATTACGGAACAGTGCTACACGCGGATTTTTGGCAAGTTAGGAAAGCTGCAAGTGGTTCCAGGAACCTATCAGATTGCGGATTATGATGTGTTTCTAATCTATCTTGTCAATGAGCAGGGCGATATTTTGTCTGCATTGCAGCCAATGGGGGACTATGATAGTTTGTATGCACTAAAAGGAGTGACCTGTCGGGATATTGACGGGGACGGTCTGAAGGATATTATTGTGCTGGCAAGGTACAGCTATGAGGATGAGGAACACAAGCTGGCGGTTGCGAGTGATTACAGTATCTATTATCAGCGAACTGGTGGATTTTCTGCAGATACGGAAATTAAAAGCCAATATCAGTGCAGTGATGAGGATACCATGCAGATACTGATAGAGAAAGCCAGAGCTTACTGGGGGTGGAAAACAGACGATGATTAAAATATTGATTGTAGATGATGAAAAGCCGATCTGTGATTTGATCGACTTAAACCTATCTTCGACAGGCTATCATTGTACTGCAGTGCAGGATGGCTTGAAAGCAATCGATTTGATAGAGAAGGAAGCCTTTGACCTCATTTTGCTGGATATTATGCTTCCTGGTGCGGACGGGTATGATGTGATGGAGTATATCCGACCGTTGGGGATTCCTGTAATTTTTATCACGGCAAAATACGAGGTAAAAAATAGGGTGAAAGGGTTGAAACTCGGCGCGGACGATTATATTGTAAAGCCCTTTGATGTGGTGGAATTGGTGGCGCGCGTCGAGGCTGTTCTCCGGCGATATAACAAGACAGAACAGCGCCTGAGCGCAGGGGATGTCATTGTGGATGTGGAGGCACATCGCGTGATGAAAGGCACAAAGCCAATTGAATTGACCAACAAAGAGTTTGGGCTTTTGGTGCTCTTTATGCGCAATAAAAATGTGGCATTGTTTCGCGAAACACTCTATGAAAAGGTATGGGAGGGCGAGTATTTTGCCGACAGTCGTACTTTGGACTTGCATGTGCAGCGCCTGCGTAAAAAGTTGGGGTGGGAGCACAGCTTGGTAGCAGTGTACAAGGTTGGGTATCGATTGGAGATGCCTTAGAGGAAACATTATGAAAATATCACTGAAAATGCTGCTGTCTACAATTGTAGTAATGGCGTTGGCACTTGGACTGAGCGGTTTTTATTTTGTGAATTATGTGTTTGAGACGTCACTGAATCGAGAAGTTGGACAGGCTTCTGACGAGAGCAGCATTCTAAGTTTTGCTTTTGAGACGGCTGTTTTAAATGTGCCAGCAAGATATAAAGTGCTGCCAGACAGCACAGTGGATGAAATTGCATCAAAGCTAGAGCGGGGCGGGCGCAGCACGGAACGCCTGATTCGGATTGCCGACGAACAGAAGGAGATTTTGCATATTAGTGACGGATTTGAAGCGGACAAGCGGCTTTTACAGCAGATACAGCCAGATACCAAATCCTATCGTATTATTCGCACAGCAGACGGTTATTATGTCCATACTTGTGCGGCCATCAATGCACTAGGACGGATTCTCTATCTTGAGACGATGAAGGATGTCTCAGATGTGTTTACAGAGCGCGCAATGGGTTTTTCTGTCTATCGACAGATGACAATTGCAATCTTGTTGCTCGGCACAGTGATTATGCATTTTATTTCTTCCTTGTTGACGAAGCCAATTCGTCTGCTTACAAAGGCGACTAAAAGGATGACAGGTGGGGATTATGCATATCGCGCTCGACAGGTCAGTAATGATGAGTTGGGACAGTTGACTTGTGACTTTAACAAGATGGCAAATGTGCTTGAACAAAATATTGAGATGCTTGAGGAGGAAAATGAGGCGAAAGAGGAGTTTATGGGAGCTTTTGCCCATGAACTCAAGACGCCGCTCACTGCGATTATTGGCTATGCAGATATGTTGCGCTCACACAAGTTGGACGAGGAGAAAAGCATTCTGTCTGCCAATTATATTTACACGGAGGGAAAACGACTTGAGGCGATGTCTTTTCGGCTGTTAGATATTATCGTGGCAAAAAAAGGAGATGTACAGCTAAGTGAGGTAGCGACTTCAGAAATTTTTGACTATCTTAAGGAAATGTTTACGGACGAAAATCGTGGTATGCATTTTCAGTACGAATACAATAATGATATAGTGTATGCGGAAGTCAATCTCATTAAGACTGTGCTGGTCAATCTGATAGACAATGCCTGTAAAGCATCAGAGCCAGAAAGTCAGATTATAGTGCGCGGAATGTCATTTCCAGAAGGATATCGGTTTGAAGTGGAGGATGAAGGAATTGGCATACCTCAAAAAGAGCAGCACAAGATTACAAAAGCATTTTATATGGTGGACAAATCCCGCTCTAGGAGCAGAAACGGCGCCGGACTTGGATTGGCATTGTGTGCGGAGATCTTGCGGATTCATCACAGCGAGCTGACAATTGAGAGTGAGCCAGGAGAGGGTTCTTGCATTGGTTTTGTTTTGGAACGTGTTTCAGACAGTGCACTGAAGGGGGCGGGGAATATATGAAAAATACAGTGCGGTATCTGGCGGTTTTTATGACAGTGGCGCTTGTGATTGCCGTGTCCATATGGGGTCCAGAGGCAATGGCGCGCTACAAGGACAAAGGTATTCTTGACAAGCCGCATATCGAACAGATTGGGGAGGCAGGAGAGGGCTATCGCTACCGCATGAATGCAAATGAAAAGTTATATATTCTTTCGCAAAGTCTTGGAAGTCAAGTCCTTCCTGGAAGTGAGCAAAATGCGTTGACTTATGATTCTGGAAGCACAGAACTTGGCTCCTATGCATTTGTACAGAATTATAAAGAGCCGTCGGGAGACGAGATTACAGACGAACAGATTTATGCAACTTGCAATGATGAGCTGGTTACATTAAAGGAATTGCATATTCTGCCTGAGGAAGTGCAGGAAGTCAATGCAGCCTCTTATGATGCAACACTGTGCTCTGCGATTGATGTGCTGGAACCGCGCAACAATGTGGCAGTCTGGAAGCTTGAACTGTCTAATAGTCAGAGAAATGCGGACAAGGAAAACAGACTGATAGATGCTTACATTGATGCAGATGATGGCAGAATTTATGAATTTTATGCAAGAACGTCCCTTTTGTGGGAGGAGATTGATACTGATGCTATCATTAGCGCGTGGGGAAATTATATGGGGCTGGGTGTGCCCGCAGTCTATGAATCGGACAATCCACTGCTAGAGACAACGCCTTATTTTCGCAAATATGTTTTTTCAGGCATGGGGGATGGAAAGACAGTTGTAACCGTTGGTTATTATGAAGGGATTCAGGAATTGTTCTTAAAAATCTCATGAGGAAAAGGATTTTTTACAAGTTCTTCCCTTGCAAAAAGAATAGAAAACTGTTATACCTAACTATAGAGATTTTTATTGGCATTCTTCACCGCAATGGAGTATCAGGAAGGACAGGAAAAATGTACAGAGCAGGGATTGATCTAGGTGGAACAAATATTAAGGCAGGAATGATTGATGAAGAGCACAAGATTCTTGCACAGACGTCCGCACCGACAAAAGCAGAGCGTCCGGCGGAGGAAGTGATAGCGGATATAGCAGCGCTGGTGAGACAGCTTATGGACACGCTTGGCGTGGACGATAGTATGCTTGCAGGAATTGGTGTTGGCTGTCCAGGACTGGTGGATGCAGACGCGGGTGTTGTTCGCTACTCCAACAATATTAGTTGGGAAAATGTGGCGCTGGCAAAGGAACTTGGAGCGTATTTTTCCTGTGAAGTTCGCATTTCAAATGATGCGAACTGTGCGGCGCTGGGAGAAGTGAAAGCGGGGGTTGCAAAGAATGTGGCCAATGCAATATTGCTCACGCTCGGAACAGGCGTTGGCGGTGGTATTATTTTAAATGGAAAAGTTTTTGAGGGCAGCAATGCAGGAGGCGCAGAACTTGGTCATACCAGTATGATATTGGGAGGTGAACCATGTACTTGTGGCAGGCGCGGCTGTGTGGAGGCTTATGTGTCTGCGACAGCGCTGATTCGGGATGCGAAGCGGGCCGCTGCTGCGGACAAAAAATCGTTGCTCAATCAGATGTGCGGTGGTGTGTTGGAGCATATGGACGGCAGAATACCTTTTGATGCGGTGCTTGCAGGTGATAAGGCGGCGAAGGAGGTTGTGGAGAATTACTATACCTATCTCGCGGAGGCAGTTGCAAATTATGTCAATATTTTCCGGCCGGATGTCGTGCTTCTCTCTGGCGGAATTTGCAATCAGGGAAGTCGTCTGACAGAGTCGGTGGAGGAGCATTTAAGTTTCCTGTGTTTTGGCGGTGACAGGGCATTTGTTCCGCCAGTGCGATGCGCGATACTCGGTAATCATGCCGGCATGATTGGTGCGGCGAATCTTATAACAGTGCACGGAAGGCAGCAGAAGGCCGAAAGCTGAACTGTCATTACAGAAGCAGGGAGCAGGATGAATAAAATTGACAAAAATAAGCAGAGAAAAAGGGAGTCACTTTTGGAGGCGGCATTTCGCCTCTTTACCAGCAAAGGCACCCAGAAAACTTCCATATCAGACATTGTGGCCAATGCGGGGGTGGCCAAAGGAACCTTTTATCTGTATTTTAAAGATAAATATGATATTCGGAACAAATTGATTGCGCACAAGTCGAGCGAGGTTTTTCGCAAGGCGGATCTTGCGTTAGAACAGACAAATATCTGCATGTTTGAGGAGCGAGTAATCTTTATTATCGACAATATTATCAACCAGTTTGTTGCGGACAAGACGCTCTTGGCGTTTATCTCGAAGAATTTAAGTTGGGGAGTATTTAAAAATATTTTGATCGAAGCAGGAGAAGATGATGGGGTTGATTTTTATGATATTTATCACTCCGTGTTTGGCGGAGCAGGAAAATTTGACAATCCAGAAGTGATGGTTTTTATGATGATTGAACTTGTAGGGTCTGTATGCTATAGTGCGATACTGTATGGTGAGCCAGTGGGAATAGAGGAACTCAAACCATATCTTTTCCGTGCTGTGCGGGATATTATGGCAGCGCACAGGACAGTGGAATCAACTATTCCTGGCAATGCACAGACGGGGGATTCCCTGTGAAATTTGTAAAATAGTATAAAGTAAATGAAAAATCTTCCGATAAATTAAGTATAAACCAATGATAACATAACATATTTGACTAGTTGGGAAGGAGGAGTCCGGTATGCGTATAGATGCTTATAATCAGATTCAGCAGATTTACGGAACCAAAAAGTTATCAAAGGCTGAGGAGAAGAAGACAACAGGAACAAGTTTTCAGGATCAACTTCAACTCTCAGCGACAGCTCAGGATGCTTCCGCAGTTAAAAAAGCCATTTCGGCTGCACCCGATGTGCGCCAGAACCTTGTAAATTCCTTGAAGGAACGCATCGACAATGGCACCTATGAGGTGGATGTGGAGGATTTTGCAGGAAAGCTTTTGGAGAAGTATAATGGCCTGTTCTAAAATGCCATAAAATGACAGTGAGGTGAACAGGTGGCAAGCTTATTAGAAAATTTGATTGATGTGCTCGACCGTGAGAATGTGCAGTATGAGAAACTGATCGTTCTCGCCAAGAGCAAGACTCCCGTTATTGTAGCGGGGGACATTGAAAACCTGGGAAAGATCACGGAGGATGAACAGGAGATCGTAGGCATAATCCAGGGAATGGAAAAGCAAAGAGATAAATTTCTGGCTGACATTGCCAACGTAGTTAACAGGGATGTTGAAACATTGAAACTCATAGACCTGATTCAGATGCTCGACAAAATGCCTGACCAGCAGGAAAAGCTGAGAGAGGTACAGAAACGTTTGAGGGCGACTATAGACAAACTTAGAGAAGCAAACGACAAGAATCAAATGCTTCTTGCAGAGAGATTGGATATGGTGGATTTTAACCTCAATATGATTCGAGCAATGAAGTCTGCGCCGCAAACAGCCAATTATAGCAGAGATGCATATACAAACGGACAATCGCTTGGTATCTTTCATGGTGGTTTCGACGCGAAACAGTAACGACGAAACACAAGGGGAGATACCATGTCTTTGTTTGGATCATTATATTTAGGCGACAGCGGCATACGCACATCGCAGAGCGCGCTCAATACCGTAGCGCACAACTTATCAAATCTGAATACACCTGGATATGTCCGCCAGCAGGTGGCAAATTCCGATACGACATACATTAACGGAGGGCGTTCGGTAAGAGGGAGGCAGTTCCAAGTAGGAACAGGCGCCAAATACGCTGAATGCAGACATGTCAGGGATACCTTTCTGGATGCAGCTTACCGCGAGGAAAGCGGCAGGATGTCATACTATGAAACTTCATATTCTGCTATTCTTGAAATTGAGGATATTATGGGCGAGCTGGACGGCGCGGCGTTTAAAAATTCTGTGTCTGCGCTGTGGACAGCGATGCAAGAGTTGGCAAAGTATCCAAACGATACGGTCAACATGTCCATGTTGGTGTCAAAGGCCGCCAGCTTTATGGAGAACGCAGCGTCCGTGTATGAATCTTTTCAAGAGTATCAGAATAATCTGAATAATCAGGTGAAGGATTCCGTCAAACAGATCAATTCCATTGCACATAGAATAGACGAATTAAATCAAGAGATTATGAAAATAGAGTCTGCCGGAGTAGAACATGCTAACGACCTGCGCGATGAGCGAGACCAACTGCTCGATATGCTTGCGGAATACGGCAATATTACCTACACGGAGGAGTCAAACACTGCGGTGACAGTGCGCTTTAACGGAGCGGATCTTGTCACAGAGGCAAATGTGTATGAGATGGAACTTCTCACCGACAAAGATACTGGATTTGTAACTCCCTATTGGAAACAAAATATTCTTTACAAAGAAGATGCAAAGGGAAACAAAGTGAAAGATTATTCCTGCGCCTATGTCTTTAATCTGAAAGACGAGATATCGACCGCGGCAAAAACAGATGTCGGTTCACTCCGTGCACTGCTTCTTGCTAGAGGCGATCATGTGGCAAACTACACGGATCTTACAGTGGGCATGTGCACAGAGCAAAAGCTGTCTAAGCTTGATATGGATGCGGATTCCTATTCGGATCAGGCAGGATTAAAATATTACAATGATTATATCTCCAAGTCTGTTGTTATGAATGTGCAGGCGGAGTTTGATAACATTGTTCACGCAATTATTACAAAGGTCAATGATGTACTCGCGGAAAATTCAGATCCTAAGAGCGGGTATTTATGCAATGAGGACGGCTCCCCGCTGCAAATGTTCCAGAAGACCAACTCACAGCCATATGAGCGGGTAACTTTGAACAGCACAGAGGCAGCGATTTTGAAAGGGCAGGGTGTAAAGCTCTACCAGATTTATGATGAGGATGGAGAGCCAGTTCCAAATAGTTATTGGAAGTACACAGAGGAGGATTCTTTTTCGCCAAACTCTCTGTACAACTGTGCGAATACGAAGATTAATCAGAAGCTGGTACAGGTTCCCGCACTGCTTGGCTTTACGAAGGAGGAGAGCTCAGCAGATTTCAATATTGGCAAGAAACTTGTGGAGGCATTCCAGAATGATGGTATCTATCTAAATCCGAACGCGACAGACATGAGCAGCTTTGAGAACTGCTACATTGATTTGATTAATCAGGCGGCGACATCAGGCTATGTGTTCTCGGAGCTGTATGAGTTTGAGCAGCTCGCGATGGAGCAGGCGGACAATGAGCGTCAAACCGTAATCGGTGTGTCTTCGGACGAGGAATTGGAACATATGATTATGTACCAAAATGCATACAATGCAGCCAGTCGGTACATCAATGTCATCAATTCTATGTTGGATACACTGTTGAGTCTAGGGGCATAGAGAATAGATATGGAGGAGTATAAATGGCATCAACATTTATGGGATTAAATATATCGTATTCTGGTTTGGTGGCATCCAATGCCGCGCTGAATACGACAGCGAACAATATTGCAAATGTCGAGACAGTGGGTTATTCCAGACAGATTGTCAATCAGTCTGCATCGGCAGCGATGCGTGCTTTTGCAAGTCACGGTTGTATTGGCGCCGGCGTAGATACACTTGGCGCAGAGCGTGTCAGGGATATCTATTATGATGAAAAATATTGGAATAACAATTCCAAGCTCGGAGAGTTTGACAAGAAGCAATATTACTGTGCAATTATTGAAAATTACCTTAGGGACGATAGGGGAACTAATGAGGTAAAGGGTTTTACAACCATTTTTAACGAGTATCATTCCGCGATGGATTCCCTGTCGAACCATACGGGTGAGACGAATTATGCACTTGAATTTGTTGGGAAAGCAGGAAATCTCTGTGAGTACTTTAATATATTATACAATAATTTTCAGAAAATGCAGACTGACGTCAACGACGAGATTAAGATTAAAACGGATGAAATTAACGGTGTTGCACAGCAGATTGCACTTCTAAATAAACAGATCAACATGGTGGAAGCAAATGGAAATACCGTGGCAAATGATCTGCGCGACAAGAGAGATTTGTTGATAGACCAGCTTTCAGCAGTTGTGGATGTGACATGCGAGGAGCGGCCCATTAAGGATTTGGGCGGTGACGACACCAACATTAACGAGTACATTGTGTCGATAGCGGGAGGCCAGACGCTTGTCAATGGCTATGAGTACCGACAGCTTGAGTGTGTGCCGCGGGAGACATGGCAAAAAACAAATCAGAATGATGTGGATGGACTGTATGATGTGCGGTGGACTGATACAGAAGAGGATGTCGGACTGAGTGCAAACAATGTGCGCGGAGAATTAAAAGGTCTCTATGAAATGCGTGATGGCAACAATGCAGAGGCATTTCACGGAAAAGTATCCAATGTTGACAAACAAAACAAAACAGTGACAGTTGCCACAACAGATAGTTATTTAAAGGATATTTCCAAGAGTACGCTGCCGCTGACCAACGGTCAGATTATGTTGAGTGGAGATGTGTATTACTATGACAGCTTTACTTTTGAGACGGATGAGCTTGGAAATACGTATTATACTTTTCAATTGTCAGAAGATAGATCCAGAAATCCAGAAATGCCGTCCGGTGATATTACAGGTAAGACTGCAAAAATTGGGGAACAGGTAGCTTATCAGGGAATCCCATATTATTTGGAGCAAATGAATGAGTGGGTGCGAGATTACGCATACCATTTCAATGAAATTTATGGTGTGGAGAATGCAACGGACTTTAATGGTGACAACCATGAAGGAGACATTTTCTTTACAGGGAATAATGACGTGGCAGGCGGGCAGTATAACCTTAAGGGAGTATCGCTCTATGCTACAAGTTATGACAGTTCTCAGAACAATGGTTACTATATGTTAACCGCAGGAAACTTTAATGTGGAGAAATCGATTCAGGATGATGCGAGCACGCTTGCCACACACACAGGCGAGGGTGAAGGTGTTTCCAAATATGATATTATTGACAATCTGAAAGATTTGTCTACCAACAAGGACAAGATGGTATTCCGCGGCTGCGATGCGCAGAGCTTTCTAATCTGCCTTATGGGTGATTCAGGGCTGAATGCGCAGAGCGCTAATAGTTTTCAAGAGATCTATTCCAGCATTGAAGAATCTATTGCAAATAGTCGCTTCTCTGTCAGCGGAGTGGATTCTGACGAGGAGGCGGCGAATATGATTAAGTTCCAGAACGCTTACAATTTGGCAAGTAAAATGATATCAGTATTGAATGAATGTTATGATAGACTAATTACACAGACGGGGGTATAAAGGGAGGATAAATATATGGCAATGAGAATCACGACTAAGATGATGCAGAACACATCACTTAGGAATCTGAATATCAATAAAGCGCGTCAGGAAAAACTGACCAACCAGATGTCGACCGGAAAGAATATTACTAGGCCTTCAGATGACCCCGTAATTGCAATCCGTGCACTCAAACTAAATTCATCGCTGGATAAGATTGACCAGTATTATGAGAAAAATGCGGCAGATGCTGCAAGCTGGCTGGAACTGACTGACGCTGCAATCGCAACAGTGAATGGCATTTTGTCCAATGATATTAAGGCGAATATTAATCAGATTTGTAATAGCTATATGCAGGTTAAGGATAGAGAGGCAGTGATCCTTAGTTTGACAAATGCTGTAAAGGAGATTTATTCTACTGGAAATGCAGACAGTGCAGGCAGAAGTCTTTTTACAGGATACCGCACGGATATGCCGTTGACAATGAAATCTGATAAATTTGAAAAAAATGTGATTACAGAACAGCTTACGAACGCAGCAATTGATAAGAAGACTTTTGTCAGAACAGGAGATCTGAAATCCATCAATGAAGGAAACTTTATGTCAAAAGACACCACAGAATATAAAGTGAGTACAGACGATATTTATCGGATTCGATTAGCTTATGGCGATGTGGATATTAAGGTAGCAGAATATGATAAAGATGGCAAGCCTACAAAATATGAATCCAACATTGATATTGGCTTTATGTCGGATGCAAAAGTGCAGGGAAACAGTGCACAAATTAGTACAGGTTCTGTGTCTGCGTTTGTGTCGGTTGATGTGAACAAAGTGCCTGCTGAGGCAGTGTTTGATATTGGTGATGGTACACCACACAGATTGTTGAAGGGAGAGAGTGATTCAATAGGAACCAATATAACTCTCTCTTATGAAGAAGATGGCACTTTTAAGATTGTGAATAAAAATACAAATCCACCTGCAACCGTTTCTATTGGAAGCAATATTACAAAAGATGCTTCTGGCAAGAGTGTTGTGACCTTTGATGAAAAGTTTAAGACTTCCTTGGAGATTAGCAATTACTATCCATCTGGTTCCGATGATAATGCATATCTTTCTGTAGTAGGAAAGGATAATGCGAATAAAATCACTTATATCGCGGATACAGGAGAGCTTTTGTTTGGAGAAAACATAAAAAAACTGCTGCTTGGTGAAACTGACCCAGAGAATCCAAATACAGACTTTCCAGAGATAACATCAGATACAGAACTTCGTGTGACTTATGAGAAGTCAAACTGGAAGGAGAATGACCTCGACCCAGTGCATTACTTCTATACAGAGCGCACCACAAAGTCTTCGTCCGGCAAAGATAAGACCATCAAATACAATGAGAATTTCCTAGTGGACCCATCTGCAAATGGAAAGCAGATTATTGAGTATGATGTTGGTAACAATCAAAGTCTGCGTGTCAACACGACAGCCGATGAAGTGTTTACGCATGATATTGGCAGAGATATGGAGGAAGTTGTCGAGATGCTCAAAGAGTATGGAAGCTTGGAAGAAAGCCTGAATGCTGTTGAGAGTATGATTAAGTCAGAGAAGTATGACGGCGATGAGTTAAAACAGCTTGAGGAGCAGAAGGCGGCACTTGGCGAGGCGATGACCCGTGTGGGTGACAAGATTAACAAGCGTTGTCAGGCACTGATCAAAGATGGCGACAACTACTTTGAGCGTGCGCAGTTGGCAGAGACAGATTGTGGTTCTAGGGAGTCTAGACTGCGCCTGATCCAAAATCGTCTGAGTATGCAACAGACAAACTTTGGAGAACTGGTTAGCGAGAATGAGGATGCAGATTATACAGACTTGGTAATTCAGCTAAAGAGCATTGAGATGACTTACGAGGCAGCTCTGTCTTCTATCAGTTATGTAATGCAGACCTCACTGTTAGATTTTGTCAGATAAGGAACTGGAAAATAAAAGATTGAATGGCAATATATGATACTGAAATGGAGTGAAAAGTATGGTAGAAGTAGATACTAGAATATTTGGCAGGATTGCAATTGAAGATGAAAAGGTGATCCGTTTTGAACATGGCATACTGGGATTCCCCGATTTAAAGGATTTTACCCTGATTTTTAATGAAGATAAGGGAGCAGAGTCGAGTATTAAATGGCTCCAATCTTTACAGGAACCGGCATTTGCAATGCCAGTCATGAATCCTGATTTGGTGATTCCAGGATACAGTCCGAAATTTTCAGCGGATCTTTTGAATCCACTTGGAGATAATCTTGACAGTGAGAATATCTTGATGTTTGTCACAGTGACTGTGCCAAAGGACATCACAAAGACAACCGTAAATCTAAAGGCGCCGATAATTGTCAGCATAGAGAACCGCAAGGCAGTGCAGCTCATCAGTGATGATGACGCATACAGCGTAAAGCACGCCATCTATGAGGAGCTGATGGCACAGAAAGCAGTACAGGCATAAGACTAAGAAAGAGGGCAGGTGAATGACATGCTGGCACTATCAAGAAAAAAAGGCGAGGCCCTGATGATCAACAATGACATTGAGATTACAGTGCTTGACATTAAGGGAGAACAAGTAAAAATAGGTATCAGCGCACCGAAGGAGGTACCAGTGTACCGCAAGGAAGTATATATCCAGATACAGGAAGCAAACAAAGAAGCGTCTGCAAATATGGAAGGTATGGAGCAGCTCGCAAGTTTATTTGGAAATAAGAAATAAATTGGTAATCGAGTAGGGAAGTTTCAGCTTCCCTATTCGCGCGTCGGACGCGGGCAGCCTTAGCTGTATATTTCCTTTCCGCGTTCGTGTGCATAAAAGGGAGAGTAACTGTGGTGTTACTCTTTCTTATATTATGCACAAAACCGCGCATAGGAAGGGAGTATTAGAAAAAAATGAAACAGAAAAAACATTACAACATTTTAACATCTTGTGATAATAACTTGGCAGTATATGTTACGGTTGGTATTACAGCAATTGCATCGAATTTGAAAGATGCCAATATCGACTATTATTTGCTGCATAGCCGAATTGATCCCCGCAATATTGAAATGTTGCAGGTATTGTGCAAAGAGTATAAAAATGTTACTTTCCATGAAATTGTGGTGCCCAATCCAGAGGCGTATGAGGAGTTAGCAAAATACGGTGGAAGCTGGTCAGGAGAGGCGTATTATGCGCTCTGTGCACATCAGCTTTTGCCAGAAACTGTCGACAGAGCGTTGTATCTGGATGCAGGAGATACGCTTGTGTTAGGTGATATTGAACCGTATTATAACTATGATTTTCAGGGAAATTCTTTGATTGTCACTGGTGGGCGGTATAAAGTTTCTAATGGTAAAGATGTATTGTATGAACCAGAGGATTTAGGAGCACAGAATTTTAGGCATCTATCTTATATTTTGAGAGGCATTTTTAATTCTGGTTCTTATGTGCTAAATTTGGATAAAATGCGCAAGGAGAACTTGAGTTTACAGGATTATTTGTATTTGTCAAAAGAGCTTGCAAAAATTCGGAAAGATGCGGAACCGCCTGTCTACTTTGGTGATCAAGGTCTGTTATCAGCAACGTTTGTTGGTGATGTGCGTTATTATAGATATCCTGAAATACGAGCATTGGGATATATGCCGTATAATTTCTGCCTATGGTTTTACAATTTTGATGCGGGGGAGCCAAACTATAAACCAGTTATAATTCATTTTGCAGGGACCAATGTCAGCAAACCATGGACTGTGCAATATCCTGCCTTATTGAAACGTTTTCAGACAAAGGAAGGACTGCGCCCTATGGAAGATTTGCGGCCAGGACAGGCGCGCTATTATAATGTATGGCAGAACTATGCTATAATGACAGATGAGCTTTTAACACAAGCTGGCATTACAAAATAGGATATATAAACGAAAGGTATCAGTTGTCAAAATTCTTTCAATTTTTAGAAAAAACTGAATATTCTGAATATTATAAATGGGGTTGCATCCTGCGGATTTTTGTTATAAAATGATTAAGCAGACCGAAAGAAAATAAGAATTGGCAGGCTAAATGGTATAATAATACAGTATTTGCAACAAAATAAAAAATTTATGCAAAATATTAAAAATAGCTATAAAGTATTTTAAACATCGGTCGATATATATAGCAAAGGTTGAAACAATCAAATCTTTCGTGCAAAAGCTACATTTAGTTATTATTGTTAATAACCGAGGAAAGCTGCATATAGCAGGCGCGCCAACCAAGCGGCTGACTTCGGATATTATATAAAGGTTACAACTTAATATCAGATTTGGATATTGGGTGTAATAGATCGCAGTGATAGAATATCACTGCAAGGACAACTAAATATATAAAAATGCGCGTGTCATAAAAATGGATAAAAGGATTTGTCCATAGACACACCTCAGATAAGGATGTCTGAGGAGGCAATCACAAGGAGGTAAATTTATGGTAGTACAGCACAATCTTAGAGCTATGAATTCTAACAGAATGTTAGGCATCACACAGGGAACACTCTCTAAATCTACAGAGAAATTGTCATCAGGCTACAAGGTAAACAGAGCAGCAGATGACGCAGCAGGTCTCTCAATTTCCGAGAAAATGAGAAAACAGATCAGAGGACTTACACAGGCTTCTTTGAACGCAGAGGATGGTATTAGTTCTGTGCAGACAGCAGAAGGTGCTTTGACAGAAGTTCATGATATGTTACAGCGTATGAATGAGCTGGCAGTAAAGGCTTCTAACGGCACAAACTCTCTTTCTGACCGTCAGACAATTCAGGACGAAGTTGATCAGCTCTTAACAGAAATTGACCGTGTTGCTGAGACAACAAAGTTCAATGAGACATATCTGTTAAAGGGTGACACAGACAAAGTTACAAAGTATGCAGCAGCTAAGGATGCAGGTATCACAGGACAGATGACAGAGGGCGCTACAAAGGCTACATTTACGATGAGTGCACTGAAACTTGGCGATACCATTACAATTGGCGGTACAAAGTACACAATTGGTACATTAGATAAGACAAAGGTTCAGGGATCTATTGGTGTGGCGCAGGCTGGTGAGCAGGTTACAGTAAATGGTGTGCAGTATACAGTAGCAAAGGATGCAACAGAAGTGAATGTTGATAAGAACATTCTTACGATTGCATCGATTCAAGCAAAGGTAACTGATGGAAGTACAGCAATCTACAATGGTAAGACCTACAATGTTATGACAGATACCCGTGACACCACAAGAAAAGAAGGCACAGCAGCAGATGGTATTGATGATGTAGATGCAACAGTTATCACAACAACGGCTGCATATAAGAAGATTTCACAGGAGCTGAGGCTTGCTAATACAATTGGAACAGATTCTACTACAAGTTATGTTAATATGACAAAAGTAGGTGTTTCAGATGCAATAGTGGGCACGACGACAATTGGTTTTTCAATTACAAAGGGAACCTATCAGCAGAAGGAAGCATTGAACTTCAGTCTCCATGTAGGTGCAGATGCAGATATGACCAACAAGATTTCTGTAAAGATTGATACAATGGATACAGCAGGACTTGGTATTAAGGGTCTGAATGTAAAGGATTCTTCAGGAGCAGCAGCGACTTATGCAATTGATGCAATTGCAGATGCAGTGGCAAAAGTATCCGCTCAGCGTTCATTACTCGGTGCAGTACAGAATAGATTAGAGCATACAATCAACAACCTGGATAACGTTGTTGAGAATACAACAGCAGCAGAGAGCCAGATTCGTGATACAGATATGGCTACAGAGATGGTTAAGTACTCTAATAACAATATCCTTTCACAGGCAGGTCAGTCAATGTTAGCACAGTCTAACCAGGCAAACCAGGGTGTACTTAGTTTGTTAGGTTAATGATTATATAGTAAATCAGAATAGATTGATATGATATAAAAAATCCCACCGCATTTGCGGTGGGATTTTTTGATATATGGACACGAAAAAAGCGTAAATGCAAAACACGTAAATTCTTGAATTTACGGCAAAAAGATGATATGCTGAAGCATAAAAAGAAAGAAATAAGATATAACATATGAAATAAAGCGAACCTGTTTCAATAAACAGAAAGGAATTGTTATATATGATATTAACACATAAAAAATTTTATACTATTGATGATATTTATGATCTGCCGGATGGAGAACGCGGGGAATTGATCGATGGTCAAATTTACTACATGGTACCACCTAGCCGTAAACATCAAACAATAGCTCGGGAGCTTTTTTCTTCTATAAATTCTTATATTAAGTTAAAAGGTGGTTCTTGTGAATCATTTTTTGCTCCGTTTCCAGTATTTTTAAATGAAAATGATACCACTTATGTTGAGCCAGATATCTGTGTTATCTGTGATCCTGCCAAACTGAATGATAAGGGGTGTATTGGTGCACCTGACTGGATTATAGAAATTGTTTCTCCTAGAAGCAGGAGGTTAGATTATTATATAAAATTATCTCTATACCGCGCTGCCAATATAAGAGAATACTGGATTGTGGATCCAATGAAACAAACCATTCTGGTTTATGATATGGAACATGATTCCGCGCCAACGATTTATTCTTTTACTGATATTGTAAAAGTTAATATTTATGATGATTTGTCAATTCATTTTTCAGAACTGGATTTTGATATTTAAGTTAACATAATTGATTTACTTTTTGATATTATTTGAATAATTGAAAAAGTTCAAAAAAATAAAAAAATACTATAAAAAAGACTAAAGTATTTTGAATACGTTCCGATATATATAGTGTAAGCAGCAAGAATACAGCTTACAAGACAATTGAATATAGAATGGGATAGTACAACAAAATGTAACTTACATGGATAGTATAGTTACAGCAATCAAAAGTAACTTAAAGGTAGGCAAAAGGAATTGCCACGGGTAAAAGGAATTGCCCGCATACACTGTGATGTCCAAATCTAAATATGTCACGGTGAGTACAAGGAGGTAAAATTATGGTAGTACAGCACAATCTTAGAGCAATGAATTCTAACAGAATGTTAGGTATCACACAGGGGACTCTCTCCAAATCTACAGAGAAATTGTCATCAGGTTATAAGGTAAACAGAGCCGCCGATGATGCAGCAGGTCTTTCAATTTCCGAAAAAATGAGAAAACAAATAAGAGGATTGACACAGGCTTCTTTAAATGCAGAAGATGGTATTAGTTCTGTGCAGACGGCAGAAGGTGCATTGACAGAAGTGCACGATATGTTACAGCGTATGAATGAGCTGGCAGTAAAAGCGGCAAATGGCACAAACTCTCTCTCTGATCGTCAGACAATTCAAGATGAGGTATCTCAGCTTTTGACAGAAATTGACAGAGTTGCAGAGACGACCAAGTTCAATGAGACCTATCTGTTAAAGGGTGACACAGACAAGGTGACTATTTATGCAGCGGCAAAAGATGCAGGTATTACGGGGCAGATGACAGAGGGTGCGACACAAGCTACATTTACGATGGCTGCGCTGAAACTTGGTGATACCATTACAATTGGCGGCACAAAGTATACAATTGGTACAACAAAGGAGGCTGATGTAAAAGCTTCTATCGGTGTGGCGCAAGCTGGTGAGCAGGTTACTGTGAATGGTGTACAATATACAGTGGCAAAGGATGCAACTGAAGTGAATGTTGATAAGAATATTCTTACAATTGCTTCCATTAAGGATAAGATAAATGAAGGAAGTGTAGCAATCTACAATGGCAAAACCTACAATGTTATGACCGATCAGCGTGACACTACAAGAAAGAAAGATACAGAGGCAGATGGTATTGATGATGTGGATGCAACAATAATTACTACAAAAGCTGCATATAAGAAGATTGAACAGGAGTTGAGACTTGCCAACACAATTGGAACAGATTCTACAACAAGCTATGTAAATATGAGACCAGTATCTGTTTCACAGGTTGGAGTAGTACAAGGAGCAACAACAATTGGTTTCTCAATTACAAAGGGAACCTATCAGCAGCAGGAAGCATTGCATTTTAGCCTTCATGTAGGTGCTGATGCAGATATGACCAATAAGATTTCTGTTAGAATTGATACAATGGATACAGAAGGACTTGGTATTAGAGGACTGAATGTAAAAGATACTTCAGGAGCAGCAGCGACCTATGCAATTGATGCAATTGCAGACGCAGTGGCAAAAGTATCTGCGCAGCGTTCTTTGCTCGGTGCAGTTCAGAACAGATTAGAGCATACAATCAACAACTTGGATAACGTTGTCGAGAATACAACAGCGGCTGAAAGCCAAATTCGTGATACAGATATGGCTACAGAGATGGTGAAGTACTCTAATAACAATATCCTTGCTCAGGCAGGTCAGTCAATGCTGGCTCAGTCTAATCAAGCAAATCAGGGTGTACTGTCACTCTTAGGCTAATGATTGTATCATTCATATCGGGTATTACTTTGGTACTATCCATTTAACATATACAAAGGGGAAGCCATTTGGACGGTTTCCCTTTTGGCATTTATTAGACAGGAGAATATTATGTCAAAAATACCGATTTCTGTTTGCATGATTGCAAAGAATGAAGAAAAATATATTGAGGAGTGTCTAAAGCATCTGCAGCCGTATGGTTTTGAGATCGTTGTGACGGATACAGGTTCCACGGATAGAACCAGAGAGATTGCGGAGAAATATGCGGACAAAGTGCTTGATTTTACATGGATTAATGACTTTAGTGCGGCGAGAAATTTCTGTGTGGCGAATGCTGCTAACAACTGGATACTGATTTTGGATTGTGACGAGTATGTATGTAAAGCGGACGTAAAAGAACTGCTGGCGCTTACAAAAAAATATCCCCACTTTGTCGGCAGTATCCGACTTAGAAATATATCCTATGTAAATGGCAAGAAAGAGTTCACGACAGATGATGTTATTCGATTTTATGACAGGCGATATTATCGATTTGTATTGCCTATTCATGAGCAGATTACATATATGGAAGATGACAAGATTGGAGACGCCGTTAATAATTTTATGCTTCCAATGGAGGTAGAGCATTATGGATATGCTGTGCCAGAGGAGGAAAAAATCAAGAAAAATGAGCGGAATCTGGAGCTGTTATATGACGCGATTGCAAAGAAACCGGACGATCCATATATGTATTTTCAGGCGGCACAGTCAGAGCGTGTACTTAGACATATTGAGAAGGCAATTCCTCTATATGAGAAATCATTGGAGATAAACAACAATGTTGCGTATCCATATGTAGAAGTTGGAATCCAGATGTTGGCAGGGCTTTATATGCAGGTACAACGCAGTGATGACGCACTGGCACTGATGGAACATTATGCAGAAATATGCCATTCCGCAAAGTTTACTTATACACACGCACAAGTATATTATAACAGTGGTAACGTGTTGAAGGCGTTAGTACTTTTTATTAAGACTTCAATCCTTCCTGATACAGATACATTGGGAGATGATTTACTTCAATGTTATCGATATATTATTAATATTTATAATGACATGGGGAATGCAGAGATGGTTTGGGCATTCCGCGAGAAATATGAACAGTGCATTATAGAGCGCAATAAAAAGGAGTAGGGAGTAATCTTCCTACTCCTTTTTGTTGCGCACGCCGATGCAAAGGAAATATGCCATTGCATGGCACATCGGCGGCGCGGCGAGTAGGGAAGATGGAACTTTTCTACTCCTTTTCATCAAAGTTAAATGCTGCAAAGTCAATGAACAAATCTTCATAAATTCCAACTTTAATGGTATCTTGAAATGTGTAAACTTTTACATGAAATTGGTTCGGTTCCAAATTGTAAACATGAATATTTTTGTTCTGTGGATCAACAATCCAATATTCACGGACAGATGCTTTCGTGTAGAAATAAAGTTTGTCAATATAGTCATGTTCTGGATTGGAAGGAGATACAATCTCAATAATCCAGTCAGGCGCACCTAGACAACCCCGTTTGTTTAGTTTCTTTTTGTCGCAAATGACAGAGATATCAGGCTCGACAATTGTATCTTTGTTGTCCCATAACTGTACATCAAAGGGTGCTAGATATACTTCGCAGTCGCCTTTTTTTGATTTAATATAATGATTGATCAAAGTAATTAGTTCCACTAATAGTTTCTGATGAATCCGGCTGGGTAATGCCATGTGGACAAGTTCACCATTTATTAGTTCTGCGTGTATTTCTTCTGGTATTTTATAAAAATCCTCAACAGTGTAATATTTTTCTTGTGTGAGTTCCATAAACAACACTCCTCGTATGAAATTAATATATGGTCGCGTGTATTAATTATCGTAGATGACAAATAATTTTATCTTTTACGATAACAAAAGTTTATCACAATTGAATTGTCATTAATCTTTCCTACGTAATTATTATAACAAAGGCAGCAAATATGTAAAGAAGTTTTAATAAAAGCACAATTGTGCGAATTGCATCTAATAAATAAAATATAGAAAAAATTTTAAAAATTTTCAGACAACTATAAAGTATCGACAATATATACCGATATATATTATGTGAATGAGGAATTGAATGACAACTCATTCAACAGGAGAACCGGTAAGACTTTAGGTTGATGCCGATAATGGAATTTAAAGAGATTTCCGGGGAATATAAAATTAAATAAGGTTAAAGATGTAACAATGGTGGGCGAAGGGAGTCGCCTATGTCAGTCGCAAGTGAGGAGTCGCTTGTGGCAATTACAAGGAGGTAATATTATGGTAGTACAGCACAATCTTAGAGCAATGAACGCAAATAGAATGTTAGGAATTACAAACAGTGGCTTATCGAAATCTTCAGAGAAGCTTTCTTCAGGATATAAAATTAACCGCGCAGCGGATGATGCAGCAGGACTTTCCATATCAGAAAAAATGAGAAAGCAGATTAGAGGTCTTACTCAGGCTTCTACCAACGCTGAAGATGGTATCAGTGCAGTACAGACGGCAGAAGGTGCATTGACAGAAGTGCATGACATGTTACAGCGCATGAACGAATTGGCAGTAAAAGCGGCAAATGGCACAAATTCTATGTCAGATCGTCAGACAATTCAGGACGAAGTTACTCAGTTACTCACAGAGATTGATCGTGTGGCAGAGACAACAAAGTTCAATGAAATTTATCTGTTAAAAGGCGATGCGAATAAGGTAAAGAAGTATTTGAGCGCGAAGGATGCAGGCATAGAGGGAGCTCTTTATGACGGGGCAAAAACTGCTACATTCAGCATGGCAGAGCTGAAAATTGGTGATACAATTACTATTGCAGGCAGGCAGTATAATATCGGAACCGAGGATAAAGAGGCGATCAAAGCTTCAATTGAATCGGCAACCGCAGGCGAACTGGTAACAATAGACGGAACACAGTATACAGTTGCAAGAGAAGATAAGAGTGATGTGAATGTTGATAAAAACATTCTGTCAATTGCTTCTATTACAGCGAAGATCGCGGAGGGAAGCACAGCACTCTACAATGGCAAGACATACCATGTTATGACAGACAAGGATACAATAAAAGGTGTAGATGATGCAGATGCTTCAGTTATCACAACCAAAGTTGCATATGCTAAGATTCACCAAGAGTTAAAACTTGCAAATAACATTGGGGTGGATTCCAGCACTCCGGCGAGTGTTACCTATTCCGCCGTACCAGTAAGTGAAAAGATCAATTTCTTTATTGAAAAAGGTCAGAGAGAACTGCAAGAAAGATTGCACTTCGGTTTACATGTCGGCGCAGATGCTGACATGAGCAATAAGATTATCGTTTCAATCGATGCATTGGATACCAGGGGATTAGGCATCCGTGGTCTAAATGTGAAGGACGATTCAGGAGCAGCAGCGACTTATGCAATTGATGCAATTGCAGATGCAGTCGCACAAGTTTCCGCACAGAGATCGCTTCTCGGTGCAGTTCAGAACAGATTAGAGCATACCATTAACAACCTGGATAACGTAGTAGAGAACACAACAGCAGCAGAGAGTCAGATACGTGATACAGATATGGCTACAGAGATGGTGAAGTTTTCTAACAACAACATCCTTGCTCAGGCGGGTCAGTCAATGCTGGCGCAGTCGAACCAAGCAAATCAGGGTGTACTTAGTTTGTTACAGTAACCATCGGTTCCGCAAGAAGTAAACAGTTCAATCTACCATGAAAAAAGGACTCTCGATATTTCGAAAGTCCTTTTTTAAATGTAAAGTGAAATAAACTTGCTAAAATCAGAAAATGGAATTGAGCTTTTAGCAAAATATAGGAAAGGGAAACTTGAATCATTTTTGACAGAGATCAAGGAGGATGATGTCATGATTATACAACATAATTTACAAGCAATCAATGCAAATCGGCAATTAAATATAACAGGGGGAAGGCTTGCAAAGTCTTCCAGAAATCTGTCAAGTGGCTATAAGATTAATATTGCAGCAGATGATGCAGCAGGACTTAGTATTTCGGAGAAGATGAGAAAGCAGGTCCGAGGATTGACACAGGCTTCTGTAAATTCGGAGGACGGGATCTCTATGGTACAGATTGCAGATGGTGCACTTGCAGAAGTACACGATATGCTGGACCGATGTATTGAGTTAAGTGTCAAGGCAGCAAATGGTACCCTCAGTTATTCAGACAGGACTGATATTCAAAATGAAATTGATCAGATTGTGAAAGAGATTGATGCGATAAAGGAACGAACAAAATTCAATGAGGTTTATGTACTTAAGGGAGACGTTACTTATACGCAAAAGGAAACAGAAACAGTGAAGGCTCAAGACGGAAGCTTGCCAATATGGGTGAAATCACCTTCAACAGCTTCTATTAGTGCCGGCGATAAAAGTATTCTTTCTGAGACATATACAAGCATATATGAGTATACAAAGACAATAGGAACGGTTGTTACAACTGCAACAATTGCAGTAAACCATGCTGCGGCAAGTCTTGATTTTTCGGATTTTGACACAAATCCGACACAGAAACGAAAAGATCTGATCGGAATGGGATTTAATACAACATGTTGTACATGTGATAATTTTTATAGTATTGAATTTACACATGGGAATAGCGTAGAACAAGAAATTGATGGGATGCTTGGCACATATGTTTATAAGATTGGAATTGATAATATTAATACAGCTGCGGACCTTGTACAGAAAATTGTTGATGTGACAAAGGGAAATCCAGGCGGTCATTATACGAATTTAGAAGCGGATGTAGCAAATAGCGGGAAATTATGGGTCTATGATCACCGTGGAAAAGATGCTATGCCATCAGCGTTGGGTACTGGAACTGTTACATGGAAAAATTGGACTGGAATTGGTGCAAACAGTTGGGATTGTGAACCAAATCCAAACTGGAATTCTGGCCTTTTTGGTACAGGTGTCATACGCAGCAAGAAAATTTATAAGGATGATGAGCGAATAGAAAATCCCCACCAGCTTGCGCTCCAAGTCGGTTCTGAGACTGCAAATTTTATGTACTTGCGGTTAGCAACAATATCCAGTCAGGCACTTGGCATCGATAAGATTGATGTCAGGGGAGTTATTTATGAGAATAAAACAGAACAAGATGAGTATGGCGTAGAGTATACTGTACAGGTGCAAAGGATGATAGGTGCAGAACAAGCAATCAGAGCTTTTAGCGCGGCAAAGGATCTGGTTAGTGCAGACAGAAGCCGCCTCGGTGCATATCAGAATAGACTAGAGCACACAGTGAGCAATCTTGACAATGTTGTGGAGAATACGACAGCTGCAGAGAGTTTGATTCGAGACACGGATATGGCGGAAGAAATGGTGAAGTATTCCAACAACAATATTCTTTTGCAGGCTGGACAATCTATGCTAACACAGGCAAATCAGTCGAGACAGGGAATTTTATCGCTACTAGCGGCTTGACAAAATCTATGACAGACAGTTTTACATTCTCCGAAAAAAGTGAAACTGTCTGTTGTTTTTTACAGGATTTTCATATAAAATAAAAGTAAACCATTAACATTTCAATTTGTTGTGACGATATAATAAATGAGATCATTATGATTGTGGAACATGCGCGACATGGAGGTGATTAGCATGTATGTGGAGCCTACGACAGGGACAAAAGTCCAGAAAACAATTCAGCAGACGACCAAGGTGTCAAATCGGAATCAGACATCGGCACCGAAAGCCGCAGAAACCAATAATAGGGAATCTATGGATAGAGAGTTTAGGGAACAGGTACAGATAACTAAAGAATTAGATAAATCATTGACGTTGTCGATTATGGCAGACGATCAAATTGTAGATGAGCAGAAAAATGTGAATCTGGATGGTTTAAAAAAGGTTGTGGAGCAGGCAATTGCGGCAATGCCTCATGCGGATGCGAAATTTGGAATTCATGACAAGACCAATCGTATCATTATTAAATTGGTGGACAGGGAGACACAGGAGGTTATTAAGGAGATACCACCTGAGAAAACCCTTGATTTATTAGCAAAAAGAATGGAGCTTGCAGGCGTGTTGGTTGACCAGAGGCTATAACGGCAGCGAGATTGATGAATGTAAAGTGGAGGGATTATAATGTCAGATTTATTGAGAATGACTGGTATGTATTCGGGAATGGATACGGAGGCAGTGATACAGCAACTGGTTAAGGCAAAAGCGCAAAAAGTGACGAATTTGAAGAATGACCAGAAAAAGCTTGAGTGGAAGCAGACTTTGTGGCAGGATTTGAATAAGAGAATTTATAAGCTCTATACAGGCACGCTGTCCAATATGCGATTGACAGGTAGTTATGCCAAAAAGAAGACAAGTATTTCTGATCCTACAAAGGCGACAATCACAGCGAGTGAGGGCGCTGTCAACGGGACACAGACATTGGAGGTAAAGCAGATTGCAAAAGCAGGATATCTGACAGGTGCAACGGTATCTATGAAGAGAAAAGGCGAGGTGCCAATCTACAGTGATGAAAAGGTGAATGATTCTTTAGATGGTGTTACTCCAGCAGATAAGGAACAGTATATAAAAGAGTTTGGTTCTGAAAAGACACTGGAAGCTTTAGGCGTAGGTGACGGAACTTTGACAGTGACTGCAAACGGAAAAACATTTACAGTTGATGCCAAGAAAGAGGACAGCATAAAAGATTTTATACAAAAGTTTAATAATGCAGCAGCGGCGGCGACTGGTGGAGCTGTTGATATTAAAATGGAGTATAATAAAGGTAAGATCACTGTTAGCGGAACAGATGCCGACGCAGGTTTTAAAATGTCAAGTAGCGCACCTTCTGGCAGCAACAAAACTATTCTGCAGGGACTTGGATTGGCTGATGCAAGTGAGACTCAGACAGGAACATTTCTTGGTCATGCGATCACGGAAAAAGGAGATATTTACCTGCCAGGTGATTTTAAAAATCATTCTGAGAAGGATAAAGACTACAAGGCCAAAGTAAGCGATATCACGCCGGATTTGGTAGGAAAGAAACTGCGATTGACAGTTGGTACTGGCGCGGAGGCAAAAGTTACAACAGTAGAGATTACAGCGGACATGGAGATTGGTACGCTGACCTCCAAATTGTCAGAGGGCGGCGTCAAGGCGTCGTTTGATGAGCAAAACCAGAGATTTTTTATCAGTTCTACAGGAACGGGAAATAAAAATGAGTTTACACTTGAGGGCTTGGATGAGAATAACCAGACAGATGATTCTGCGTTGATTGATTTGGGACTTCTTGCGGGGCATAAATATGGCAATGGTTCAGAGAGTACTCGAATTGAAGGACAGGATGCTGAGATTATATTAAATGGTGCAAAATTTACATCAGATACAAATACAATTACAGTGAATGGTCTTAGCGTTACTGCAAGTGCAGTGACGAGCGAGGAAGTCACGATCACGACAGATACCGACTATGATGGCATCTATGATATGATTAAGGACTTCATCACAGAATACAATGATATTATGAATGAGATGACAAAGCTTTACAGTGCAGATTCTGCCAGAAAGTATACCATGCTCAGTGATGAAGAAAAAGAAGCTATGACAGATGATGAAGTTGAGAAGTGGGAGAGTACTATTAAAGATTCTCTGCTTAGAAGAGACAAAGACTTAAACGCTGTTATGGAGTGCATGAGAGGTGCAATCAACAAGGGATATGACATTGGCGGTCAGACATTGTTCCTTGTAAATTTTGGTGTGGGAACAGGCAGCTATTTTGATACAGAGAAAGGCGAACGAAACGCTCTCCACATCTTTGGTGACAGTGATGATGATAAGTATTCGGATAAGGACAACGACCTGAAAGCGGCAATCGCAAAGGACCCAGATCAGGTGATTGAGCTTTTTGCAGCCATGAGTAAAGACATGTATAATTCTCTTCAGAAGACTATGGCAAGTACAGATTATCGTAGTATTTACAAAGTATATGATGACAAGCGCATGAAGACAGAATATGATAACTATACTAAGAAGATCAAAGAGGAAGAGAAAAAGTTAAACGCTTATGAGGATAAGTGGTACAAGAAGTTCTCTGCAATGGAAGTGGCGTTGTCAAAACTGCAGTCCAACCAGAACTCTCTTACAAGCATGTTGGGACAATAAACATTATTTCAAAGTACTTTAAAAGACTTTTTAGAGTATTTTAAAAAGAAAGAAGGAATCGAATGCTCAAACAAAATGGATATGCACAATATCAAAATGCTAAAATTATGACCGCTTCACCTGCAGAGCTTACTCTGATGCTCTATGACGGTGCAATCAAATTTGGGAATATTGCGATATTAGCAATGGAAAATAAAGATCCCGGAAAGGCACATGAGAATATTGTCAAGGTGGAAAAAATTGTTCAGAATTTTAGAGATACACTTGACAGAAAGTATGCAGTAGCACAGGATTTTGAAAATGTGTATGTGTATCTTTTGAGACGATGCCATGAAGCAAATATTGCGAAAGATCCTGAGATTATGGAAGAAGTACTAAAGCACTTGAGATCGATGCGAGATAACTGGAAGGAAGTTATGAAGAAGGTTGCAGGGGATAAATCCAATCCAACTGCGCAAGCGAGAGTTGCAGGTGGACAGGGTAATAAGGCATCTTACACGAAAACTGGAACCTATTAGATTAATCTAATTTAAAACTGCTAATTGCAAGTGAAAGGGAAACAGACATGACCGAAAATTATCTGCAGATTATGACAGAAAGTCTGGAAAAAAAGATTGAGGTACTTGATCGAATATATGAGATTAACAAACGTCAGTTTGAATTATCAAGTGCCAGACCCTTTGATGCGGAAGCATATGATGCCATTATGGATGAGAAAGGGGAACTGATTGAAACACTGGAACGTCTTGATGATGGTTTTACGACGACTTATGAGTTGATTAAAGATACTGTTCAGAAAAATCCTGAGCAGTATAGAGCACAGGTATTACGGATGCAAGAGCTTGTGAGAGAGACCGTGGACAAAGGCGTTTCAATCGAGGCACAAGAGAAGCGGAATAAGGCTTCTATGGAGGTGGCTCTGAGTTCAAAACGTATGGAGATGAAAGAACACAGAGTATCTGCGAATGCAGCGGTACAATATTACAATGCTGTTAGCAAATTGAACAGAGTTGATCCACAACTTATGGATCGCAAAAAATAGGATGTTATAACGTCATGGATGACGCGCAGGCATATGGAATGATATGTCTGCGCGTCTTATATTTTTATATACAAGGTGAGCTTGTCTTATTGAAATAATAATAGAAGGGGTAAAGAGATGTCAAAAGTGCCAATATCGGTATGCATTATTGCTAAAAATGAAGAAAAATTTATAGAGGACTGCTTAAAACATCTGCAGCCATATGGCATGGAGATTATCGTTACAGATACGGGATCTACTGATAGAACGAGAGAAATCGCTGAGAAATACGCGGATAAGGTTGTTGATTTTGCGTGGATTAAAGACTTTAGTGCTGCTAGGAATTACTGTGCTTCCTTTGCGTCGAATAATTGGATTTTGGCATTGGACTGTGACGAGTTTGTTAACGCAATTGATATTAGAATCCTCAGGATGCTTATGCAAAAGTATCCTAAGCATACAGGGGTTTTGCGACTAAAGAATATAACACATGATGACAAAGGACAGGCAGGTTATGTCAATACAGATTTAACGCGATTTTATAATAAAAATTATTATACATTTGACTATGCCATTCATGAGCAGGTTTGCACAAAAGATCTCTCCAAGCGAGATGAGCCAATGGATGCTTTTTTGCTGCCAATGGATGTTGTTCATCATGGATATGCGCTTGACGACGAGACGATGAAGAAAAAACAGAAGAGAAATCTGGAACTGCTTTATCAGGAGTTGGAGACAACGCCTGATAAGGGATATATTTATTTTCAGATTGGACAGTCTCTTATGACGCTGGAAGGTGCAGACAAGGCGATTGAGGCTTATGAAAAAGGAATGGAATGCATTAATAATTTTGAACGATATTATGTGCCAGAATTAATTATGTCTCTGGCGGGAACTTATGTCAGTGCAGATCGGACTTCGGATGCGCTGGCGTTGTTGGAGCAGTATGCGCCGCAGTTTAACACTGCTAAATATGTATATGCGTATGCAAATACACTGTGGGCGGCGAATCAGATTTTGCAGGCGCTTGGCAATTATATTAAGGTGATTATGATGAAGGATGCAGAGACACTAGGAGGAGAGCTGTCGAGCTGCTATGGACGAATTATACAGATCTATGAAGCATTTGGCGAGAAGGAAATGGCAGAGAATTTTCATCAGAAATTCCTTGCATACTATGCGGATAAGGAAAATGTGGTAAATAGAGAATAGGCAGTACAGGGGGAGAAGCAGCATGTCAAAAATACCAGTGACAGTATGTATTATTGCCAAAAATGAAGAAAAGCATATTGAGGAGTGCCTAAAGCACTTGAAAAAATATGATATGGAAATTATTGTAACGGACACAGGTTCCACGGATCGCACAAAGGAAATCGCGGAGCATTATGCAGATAAAGTTGTTGAATTTGAGTGGATTGATGATTTTGCTGCGGCAAGGAACTATTGTGCTTCTTTTGCATCAAACAATTGGATACTGGTGATTGATTGTGATGAGTATGTAAACAGTATCAATGTCAAGGGATTGCGGATAATGATGCAGAAATATCCGCGCTATACAGGTGTTATCAGACTAAAAAATTTGATTGTACGATCAGACGGCGAGATTGGTTATGTCTCGGATGATGTACCGCGAATGTATAACAAGAATTTTTTTCATTTTGCATTTCCGATACATGAACAGATTCGATATAAAGATCCAGCCAAAAAGGATGAGTCAATGGATGCCTTTTTGATACCAATGGAAGTGATACATCATGGCTATGCGCTTACAGGCGAAGACATGGAGAAAAAACAGAAGCGAAATCTGGAATTGTTGCGCAAAGCCATAGAGCTAAACCCCAAAGATGGATACAATTATTTTCAGATGGGGCAATCTCAGTTTGTACTGGGGAATGTCGATGCTGCAATTGAAGCTTATGAGAAGGGAATGAGCTTGATTGACAGCACAGAGAACCTTTTTGTCCCAGAGATGATTATGTCTCTTGCAAAGGCCTATCGAACAAAAGATAGATTTCCAGAGGCGTTAGCGCTTATGGAAAAGTACAACAGTGTCTATGACACAGCAAAGTATAATTATCTATATGCGAATCTTCTCAAGGAAAATAACCAGGTAATCAAGGCACTTATGATATATGTCAAAGTGACAATGATGAAGGATACCGATACATTAGGAGATAATCTGCTGTCATGCTATGCAAACATTATACAGATATATCATGCGATGGGAAATCAGCAGATGGTAGATATCTTTACGGAGAAACTGCGCAAATGCGAGGAGGAGAATGAGCGTATTTTAAAAAGTGAATAGATACTTTTCAGATAATTTTTAAGGAGGTGAGGCCTGGCAGAGTGAACACGTCGAATCAAGGAAGAAGAAACACGACACCTAACGATATGGAAATCAGGGGGAAAATTTTATGGTAGTAGCACATAATCTTAAGGCTATGAATAGCCAGAGACAATTATCTATTGTAAGCGGTACAGTATCAAAGAAAGCAGAAAAACTGTCCAGTGGATATAAGATTAACAGAGCGGCGGATGACGCAGCAGGGTTGTCAATATCAGAAAAGATGAGAAAGCAGATTAGAGGACTTACGAAAGCGACAGAGAATGCGGAAGATGGAATCTCTATGGTACAGACCGCAGATGGTGCGCTCAATGAAGTACATGATATGCTCCAGCGTATGAATGAGCTCTGCGTGCAGGCAGCGAATGGTACAAATTCCACATCGGACAGACAAAATATCCAAGATGAAGTGTCACAGCTTATCACGGAGATTGACAGGGTGGCGGAGACAACCAAGTTTAATGAGATTAGCTTGCTTGATGGCAGTATTGCAAAGCCAGGCAGAAATGCATTTACGACAGCGATCAACAACAGAAAAATTGAGGCAGTTAAGGAAAAGTATGAGGAGGACAAGAAGAAGGCCAATATACGTCTCACAGCATTAAACGGTGCAAATGCAGGACAGGAAGTAACTGCGAATGATATCGCAAATACGGAAGGAATTAAGATCATCTATTTACAGGATGAAGTGGTGACAACAAAAGAGCCAGATTCTAGTATAAATTCCACAATTGCTGGATATGACAATTTGAAGAAAAATCTGCAAAATGAAATTGTACCAAATGCGGTGGAGGAAATTATTGATGCATATTCGCCGGCTTTTGATTTCCTGAAAGGGTCCAGTATTGGAATGGGATTAAAACTTGCTCACAGCAATGATCCTAATTTAAGCAATACAACACTTGCTTATGTGGGAGTTGGGTATTCACATTATAGTGATAATACAGTAGTTCCTGATATGTTAACATATCAGCTTTGTGTAAATTTGGATACAATTACTTTAGATGCGAATGGAAATTTGACACCACAGTCAAGAAATGAGCTTGAAGTTACAATTGTACATGAGATGATGCATGCATTTATGGATGAAGCACTTACAAACGGTATGACTGGTGTTGTGAATGGAGTGCTTGTTGGTAACAGTGAACGTTTTCCAAAATGGTTTAGAGAAGGAATGGCACAAACCGCTGCAGGAGGATATTATGATGGCAATGATTGGGTGAATCAAACACTTGGTATTAATATAGGAACTAGTACCAATGATATAAAGGCAGCATTGCAAGCACATGAGATTAGTGCAAGTGAAACAGATAATACGTCAGCATATGGTTCGGGATATCTTGCATGTATGTATCTTGGATATCTTCAGGGTGGAAGTAGTCTCAGCGCTGCAAGTATCAAGAAAGGTCTTGGAGAGGTGCTTTCCCGCATTAGAGGAGGAGAAAGCCTTCAGGATGTTGTTAAAGATTTGACAAATAAGGCATCAACTCAGGATTTTGAACAAAATTTTGCTACTGACTCAAAAGTACTACAGTTTGTGCAGGATTTAACAACATTAGTAGGAGGTGGAACAGGCGGTGTAGTGGGAAATCTTACAACACCAGATGATATTTTGGCTAATAGTAATAAGTCGGGTGTTGCGCTTTTTAAGCTTGATACTGAAAAAGAAACAGTAAAAAATAGATATCCAGGTGAATATGATGTATTTTCAGGTGGGTCTGCTACAAATACTGGAACTCCAGGCAGCACAGTACCTACTGGTGGTACTGTTTCTTGGGATGGTCCGCTTGAAATCGTTGCAAATAAGCGCGCGATAGGTTTTGGTTCTGCACTTCATGTAGGCGCAGACGCTGATATGACCAATAAGCTGATTGTGTATATTGACGCTATGGATGCAGAGAGTCTTGGCGTGGATAAAGTGGATGTTCGCACTGTTGATTTGGCGACAATCTCTATTGAGCGTGTGGCACTTGCACTTGCGCAGGTATCTGCACAGCGCTCTGAGCTTGGCGCATATCAGAATCGTCTGGAACATACTGTAAACAATCTCGGAAATGTTGTGGAGAACACAACAGCAGCAGAGAGCCAGCTCCGCGATACGGATATGGCAAAAGAAATGGTGGCATATTCAAATGCAAACATCTTACAGCAGGCAGGACAATCCATGCTGGCACAGACAAATCAAAGCAATCAAGGAGTGCTTTCTCTGATTGCATAGACACTGATAAAAATACTTAAAACGCTTATATAGATAATGAATTTAACAAAAAAGTATATGTGGATGCATATACTTTTTTGTTTGAATTGTCTGAATATAAATTAATTTACATAAAATTTGAAATAATTAGTTGACATAGTCTGACAATTCGGTTATAATACAATCATTAAGGGAGATGACATAAAGTTGTGTCATTAAATTAATATATAAAGGATTAATTGTTTTTCACAAGGAGGTAAAATATGGAAATCAGAAGTAATTTTATGTATGGAAACAAGGCAGTGAACGAGTCTTACATAGCGAAGGCAAATAAGCTTGCGACAGGGAAGAAGATGCCAGAGAGTTCCTCTGATGCGGCATCTCTTCAGATTAAGACAAAGACGAATGAAGTGTCTGAATCAGCGATTGAGAATGTCAATTCCGCAGCAAGTTCAGTAGAAGATGTAGCGAAGGCAGAGGCGATGATTCGCGAGGCAAATCGCCGGATTCTGGAACAGTCTGATGATTCGGTGCTCGCACAAGCAAACCAGTCAACAGATACAGTCACAAAGCTTTTGGATTAGTTAAATAGATAAAAACCGGTCAAAAGACCGGTTTTTTTAGTATGACGGGCATGCCAATGCTCTGTGGTGAGAGTCCACTTAGGCGTAGCTACCAACGAACTTTATAGCGACT
>ERZ808041.213-NODE-213-length-57931-cov-6.641736_pt1 | contig 57931 bp, 59 predicted proteins | sample MGYA00380192_ERZ808041 | MGnify/ENA primary metagenome ERZ808041 (study PRJEB31490, sample SAMN06133412) | mouse gut metagenome | isolation source: Z1_1 | host: mice | place: China: Chengdu | collected 2015-05 ...
AGCGCTCCATCGAGCAGAAAAAGAACCCCTACAAAAACGAGATATTCACCGACCAGAAGGACTTCCAGCTGGCTATGGCCCGTGCCGAGAGTAAGTGACCCTTACAGCGCCAAAACGGATTACCTCAAAAGCCGTCAACCTGCGGAGCGCTCCGCAGGTTGACGCTGTTTTTTTCCCCGCGCCTTTTTCCCCCGCTTAGACATGATTTCCTGGACAAGGCCGGATCTGCTGTGATATAATTTCAACCTCCGCGCACAATGCGGAAACCTCAATTAAAGGTCGTGATGGCATGGAAGAATCCGTCAAAAAGCGCCGTGCTGGCCAGATCATCCTCATTGTGCTGGCCGTCCTGCTGGTGCTCGCCGCAGGCGCGCTGACCGTCGCCGGAAATTACTTATTCAATTTCGCCCTGGACCCCCAGGCGGGCGGCATGATCAGCAGCTATGACCCGGACGAGTGGGAGCTGACAGACAAAATGGCCTGGCTCGCCGAGAACGCCGAGGACCGCTGGCTCACCAGCCACGACGGGCTGGCCCTTCACGCCCTGTACCTGCCGCGGCCAGAGCCCAGCCACAAATACGCCGTCATCTGCCACGGCTACGGCGGCATCCCCCAGGGGATGGGCGGCTTCGCCTCCCGTTTCTACGACATGGGCTACAACATCCTGACCCCCGCCGCCCGGTGCCATGAGCTCAGCCAGGGCCGCTACGCCAGCATGGGCTGGCTGGAGCGAAAAGACATCGTGGACTGGGTGGACACCTTGGTGGAGCAGGACCCGGACGCGGAGATCGTCCTCTATGGCATTTCCATGGGCGGGGCCACGGTGATGATGACCGCCGGGGAGGCCGGTTTGTCCCCCAATGTGAAGTGCATCATTGAGGACTGCGGCTATACCTCGGTGTGGGACGAGTTTGCCGTCCAGCTGGAGGAGATGTTCGGCCTGCCCACCTTCCCGGTGCTGGACGCGGCTTCCCTGGTGTGTCAGGTCCGGGCGGGCTTCAGCTTCAAAGAGGCATCGGCGTTGGAGCAGCTGTCCTATAACGACAGCCGTCCAATGCTCTTCATTCACGGAGAGGAGGACACCTTCGTCCCCTACTGGATGCTGGACAAGGTGTATCATGCCTGTTACTGCGAGGACAAGGAGATGCTGTCCGTCCCCGGCGCGGGCCATGGCGAGGCGGCCGCGACGGACCCGGAGCTGTACTGGTCCACCGTGGAGGGATTTCTGGCGAAGCATATGGGATAGACCACAAAAACACGGCGGAGAGGTGATCTCCGCCGTGTTTTTGCCTACAGGTCCTCAATTTTGATTTTCTCCATCTGATGGGCTGTCCCGCGCCGGCGCGCCACCCGGCACAGCCCATAAACAAGCAGCAGCACCAAGGTTAAACTGTTTTCCACCGCAAAGGCGATGGCCAGCAGGCGGCCCCACTCCTCCAGCGCGGCAAAGCCCCCCAGGCCAGCGAGGCGCAGGATGAAGGTGCCCAGGGTCCACAGCAGCCACCCGCCGGGGAGGAGCAGCCCCAGCCGCCGGTCCTGCTTCAGAGCCAAAAACACCTCCGCCGCCACCGCTGCTACAGTGAGGACAAGGATGGCGGGGACCTCCTGCCCCTCTACAACAAACAGGGGCCCGCCGGGCTCGAAATGAAATCCGGTATGAAACATCGTTACACCTCCTTTGCCTCTCGATACGCGCTGATGAGCAGCTTGGCAGTGTCAAAGTCCAGCTTGTCCTCCACCGCCAGCCGTTTCACCAGAGCCACATAGGGGTCTGCCTCCGCCTCCTCGCTGAGCCGGATCTTTTGGATCAGCCGGTCCAGCCGCAGGCGCACGGTGGGGTAGCTGACGCCGTACTGCCCCGCCATCTCTTTCAATGAGCCGGAGGCCAGCACAAAACGTTTGATAAAGGCTGCGTCCTCGTCCTCCAGGCCGGTCATCCAGATGGGAAGTGCATCCATTTTCGCTACCTTCTTTCATATTATTTATTATAAACTTAATTTTATAAAAGTCAAGATAAATATTCTAATGAAAAAAATAAAAGCCGGGACGGACCTGCCGGTCCGTCCCTCCCTTGGCGCTCCCGTTGGGGCGGAGCGCATATGTCAATTTCTCAGGCTGTGCAGCGGCGCAGGAATCCGCCCGCCCCGGGCCACGAAGTCCCCGGCGCTGCCGGTGTGGCAGGGCATCACCGGGGCGGAGCCCAGCAAGCCGCCGAACTCCACCATGTCCCCCACTTCCTTGCCGGGGGCGGGGATGAGGCGGACCGCGGTGGTCTTCTGGTTCACCATGCCGATGGCCGCCTCATCGGCGATGATGGCGGCCAGGGTGGCGGCGGAGGTGCCGCCGGGGACGGCGATCATGTCCAGACCCACCGAGCACACGCAGGTCATGGCCTCCAGCTTGTCCAGGGTCAGCGCCCCGGCCTGGGCGGCGGCGATCATACCCTCGTCCTCGCTCACCGGGATGAACGCCCCGGACAGCCCGCCCACGGAGGAGGACGCCATGACGCCGCCCTTTTTCACCGCGTCGTTCAGCAGGGCCAGGGCGGCGGTGGTGCCGTGGCCGCCGCACACCTCCAGCCCCATCTCCTCCAAAATCCGGGCCACGCTGTCCCCGATGGCGGGGGTGGGGGCCAGGGACAGGTCCACAATGCCGAAGGGTACCCCCAGCCGGGCGCTGGCCTCCTGGGCCACCAGCTGGCCCATGCGGGTCACCTGGAAGGCGGTCTTTTTGATGGTCTCCGCCACCACGTCGAAGGGCTGACCCTTCACCCGCTGGAGGGCGTGGTGGACCACCCCGGGGCCGGACACGCCCACGTTGATGACCCGCTCGGCCTCTCCTACGCCGTGGAAGGCCCCGGCCATAAAGGGATTGTCCTCCACCGCGTTGCAGAACACCACCAGCTTGGCGCACCCGAAGCCCCCCTGGTCCGCAGTGCGCTCCGCGCAGGCCTTGATGGTCTCGCCCATGAGCCGCACCGCGTCCATGTTGATGCCTGCCTTGGTGGAACCAACATTGACGGAGGAGCACACCACATCGGTGACGGCCAGGGCCTCGGGGATGGCGGCGATGAGCTTTTTGTCCCCCTCGGTCATGCCCTTGTGCACCAGGGCGGAGAAGCCGCCGATGAAGTTGACGCCCACCGCCTTGGCCGCTTTGTCCATGGCGGCGGCGAAGGGGACGTAATCGTTGGTGCGGGACGCCCCGGCCACCAGGGCCATGGGGGTGATGGAGATGCGCTTGTTGACGATGGGTATGCCGAACTCGGTCTCAATATCCTCGCCGGTTTTCACCAGACGCTCCGCCGAGGTGGTGATCTTGTCGTAGATCTTCCGGCAGGCGGCGCGGGGGTCCGGGTCGCAGCAGTCCAGCAGGCTGATGCCCATGGTGATGGTGCGGATGTCCAAATGCTGGTGGTCGATCATTCGGATGGTCTGTAAAATGTCGTTGGTGTTGATCAAAATGGATGCCTCCTAACATAAAGGGGAACCTGAATTTCAAAAGCTACTCCCACACCAGCCGCAGGCCGGTGGAATAGACCTCGATGCCAAAAATTGAGATGGACGTCCCTACCCAATATTCCCCTGGCTCGTTGACCATAGAGTGGTACCGCGTCACCTGGTAGAGCGGAGAAGCAAAGGTATAACTGCCTCCATCGCTGGCAAAGGTCCAAAACCAGGGGGCCAACAAAACGGCTGCCAGCGCGATCAGCAGCCATTTTTTCCAGCGCTTCATTTAAATGCGATGCATAGCGTCGAAAATGTCCTCCCGCTGGATGCGGATGTCCAGGCCCCGCTCCTTGCCGGCTTCGGCCAGGTCCTCCCGCAGCCGGGCGAAGGGCACCGTGGCCTCGCTGGCATCCACCAGCATGATCATGGTGAAATACTCTTGAAGAACGGTCTGGCTGATGTCCAGCACGTTGACGTTCTTCTCGCTGAGCAAGGTGCACACGGCGGCGATGATGCCCACCTGGTCCTTGCCGATGACGGTGACGATTGCTCTCATAATGTTTCCTCCTCTTCCGGGGTGTGATAGATGATCTCGCTGTATGCCGCGCCGGCGCGGGCCAGCAGAAAGGTCCGGCGGCGGTTGGCGATCATGTCCTGGGGCAGCTCTTCCGTTGAAAACCAGGCCATGGCGCTGCACTTCTCCGGCTCTTGAATGGCGGGCTCCCCCGTCCAGTCCCTGACCTCAAAATAGAGGTCATAATAGGTGGGCTCTTTCACCCGGTGGCTCAGATGGAGAAACCGGACCGCCTCGGGCCGGGCCACAAGGCCGGTTTCCTCAAAGACCTCTCGGCAGGCCGCTTGGGAGGCAGTCTCTCCTTCCTCCACATGGCCGCTGCCCGCAAAGTCCCATTTCCCGTCCATATAGCCGGTATTGGCCCGCCGGTGAAGCAGCACCTCCTCCCGACCCTCCTGCTCCCGCAGGATAACGGGCAAAACGGCGGCATAACTCTTAAAATGCTGGTTCATGATTCTGCCTCCTTATTGCAGCTCGTCCAGGGTCAGGGAGAATGCCGGGAGGAACCGCTCCATGAACCACTCCAGCTCCTCCATCTTCATCTCCTTCAGCGCCGCAAGGGTCTGCTCCGCCGCCTTTTTGAACTCGGAATTGCCCGCCTTCAGCTCCTCCACGCATTTGATGTAGGCGGACAGCTTGTCTGCCGCCTTCACGTACCGGCGCACTTGCTCGTCGCTCTCCCTGACCAGGGGCCCGTAGGCCGGGGCCAGCTCGGGGGGCAGCATGGACAGCAGCTTGTCCTGAGCCGCCGCCTCCACCTGCTTGTAGGCGCTTTGCAGGGTGGGGTTGTGGTACTTGACGGGGGTGGGCATATCGCCGGTGATGATCTCCGGCGCATCGTGGAACAGGGCCGCCACCGCGGTCTTGTCCGGGTCCAGGTCCTTGCCGAACACGTCCCGGCCGATGACCGCCAGGGCGTGTGAGAGCACCGCCGCCTCGTAGGAGTGCTCCTCCACGTTTTCCGTGCGGGTGTTTCGCATCAGCGCCCACCGGGCGATATGGCGCATGCGGAATATGTAGGCGAAAAAGCTGTGGTTCATATGTGGGAGCCGCCTTTCTATGTCTGTCTGGGTATTCTACCACGCCGGAGGGGAAATGTACAGACCAAGGCGCAAAAAATAGCCGCCCCGCTGGGAGAGCAGGGCGGCTGTTGTTCAAGATTGGCACAGGGGGGGCGGCAGGCTCAGAAGTTGGTGGGGTAGGAAAAATACTGGTTCGCGGCCAAGCGTCCCACGATCAGGCCGCCGTTCTGAGCCACGATGCGGAGATAATAGGTGCCCGATTCTGCGGTGGTGTCGTAATATACGCCCCGGTCATTGCTGTGCCCATTGATTCGGATCGGGCCCGCAGATCCCGCTTTATCGGTGCGGTAGAGATACATATCGACCGGGGTGTCAGTCTGGTTTTCAAACCAGAACTGAATATAGTTGCCGGCGTTGGGATTGGCGCGGAAGTCATCTGTGCGGACACTGCTCATGCCGGAGACCGGGCCATCCGGAAAAATTTGAATCAGCGGCATGATGCCCTCGTCGGGATCATCCCCGGCGGCGAAAGCGGGGGCGGCCAGAGACAGGGCCATTACCAGGGCCAGCAGCAGGGACAAAAAGCGTTTCACTTTCATAAGAGTAAAGTTCCTTTCTTAAGTTGTGTGGGACATGTATAAGGTCAATAGTTCACAAACCCAACCACACGCACAGTTTGAGAAGAATTGTTCCTGATCGCCACCGTATAGCTTCCGCTTTGGCTGATTCCGATTGCTTGATTGATACTGCCCCCCTTTACATTGACATAGTGGAATCGCCCATTGGATGCTATAACGCCAAAGTCCATGCTGGCTGACAATGGCGAGTAGGAACAATTAAAGGTGATTATATCGTTGGCCTGTAGTGAAATTTGGCCTATAGCTTTGGTGGAGAACGGAGAAACGGTCGTGTTGGTCGAGCCGGTTGCCAATGGCAAGGCCTCATCCACACTTTGCGTGATGGTCAACGGGTCAATTAAATCATACTCCATATTCTCCAGCCAGATGATCTCCCCACAGGGAACCTGTGCTGCGCTAACGGGTGTAGCAGCACAGCATAATAAAGCGACGCAAGCCACTAGCATATGAATCAGGCGTTTCACATTCATCAAGTACCTCTCCTTTTTGTGTGTTTTAAGGAACAATAGTTTCCATTACGTCAAAATCATAAACTATGCCGTCCAAATCTATATCTTCCCATTCCAGATCATCCTGCCATATGATTGAAAGGCCATCCTTGGTCTTTTCCGGCTTCCTCAATACGGTAGCACTGATCGCAATTCCAGCGGCCACGCCTGTCAGCAGAATGCACCCGGCCAATACCGCGGCCCCCACCAATCTCAGCGGGCTGGGCCTTCCGCGCTTTTCGTAGTCTTCCGGCTTTTCCGCCACGGCAACTGCGGCGGCGGGCGCTTCCTCACTTGGCGGTTCGCCGTTCACCAGATCGTCCAAAGGGATGCCGTACAGGCGGCTCAGGGCAATCAGCTTTTCGGCGGTTGGGGCAATGACGCCCCGTTCCCATTTTGAGACGGCCTGCCGGGTGACACTGAGCTTCAGCGCCAGCTCGTCCTGGGTCCATCCCTGCTTCCGGCGCAGCCTGGACAGTTTTTCCTTCAGCTCCATTGTAGCTTCTCCTTTCGCGCTGTTCAATGATACTTTTGGTTGCATCCGCGCAACTTCTGGTTTCTTTTGGCATATTTAAGGCGTTTTTATTACGACTTGTTTCGATTATATCATACGTTCCCGGCTGGTTCAAGAAGCGCCAGGCAGCGGTTGCAAACAGGCCTCTTTGATGGTATAATAGCGGGAAAATTCCGCTGGAAGGGGCGCAAATCATGAACATCGCCATATATACCCTGGGCTGTAAAGTGAACCAGGTGGAAACCCAGGCCATGGAGCGGGAGCTGGCCGGCCGGGGGCATACGCTGGTTCCCTTCGACGGCCCGGCGGACGCCTACATTGTCAACACCTGCACCGTCACCGCCGTCAGCGACAAGAAGTGCCGGAACGTCATCCGCAGGGCCAGGAAAGGCGCCCCGGACGCGGTGGTGGCGGTGTGCGGCTGCTACGCCCAGACCGGCCCAGATGCCGTGGCGGCGCTGGGGGTGGATTTGGTGTCCGGCTCGGCGGGACGGATGGCCTTTTTGGACGAGCTGGAAAAGCTGCTCCAGGCCAGGGGGGAACAGGTTATAACCGTGGACAACGCCCTGGCCCGCCGGGAGTTCGAGCGCATCGCCGCCGGGGGCGGGGCGGGCCGCACCCGGGCCATGCTCAAGGTGGAGGACGGCTGCGTCAACTTCTGCTCCTACTGCATCATACCCTACGCCCGGGGGCCGGTGCGCTCCCTGCCGCTCAGCGAGGCGGCGGAGCAGGCCCGCAGGCTGGGGTTGGAGGGATACCGGGAGGTGGTGCTCACCGGGATCGAGATCTCCTCCTGGGGCCGGGACCTGAAAACCGGGGAAACCCTCATCGACCTGATGGAGGGGGTATGCGGGGCCGCGCCGGGGCTGCGGGTGCGGCTGGGCTCCCTGGAGCCCCGGACCATCACGGCGGAGTTCTGCCGCCGGGCCGCCGCCCTGCCCAATCTGTGCCCCCACTTCCACCTGTCCCTCCAGTCGGGGTGCGACGCCACCCTGGCCCGGATGAACCGCAAATATGATACCGCCCGGTATTTTGAGAGCGTTCAATTACTCCGAGAAAACTTCTCGGACCCTGGGATCACCACCGACCTCATCACTGGGTTCCCCGGGGAAACCGAAGAGGAGTTCGCCCAGACCCTGGCCTTAGTGGAGCGGTGCGCCTTCACCGCCATGCATGTGTTCCCCTATTCCCGCCGCCCCGGCACCCCGGCGGCGGATATGCCGGGGCAGGTGCCCAGGGAGGAAAAGGAGGACCGGGCCCGCCGGGCCATCGCCCTGGGGGAGACGCTGGAGCGGCGCTGGCTGGAGAGCCAGGTGGATCGGACCCTCCCGGTGCTGTTTGAGGAGGAAAAGGACGGGCTGTGGCAGGGCCACGCCCCCAATTACGCCCTGGTGCGGGCGGGGGGAGAGGACCTGCACAACTGTCTGCTGCATGTAAAGATCACCGGCCTGGAGGGGGGCATACTGCGGGCGGACTTGGTCGAGGTTTAGCACTCTCGCCGGGAGATTGTGAACGGAGAGTGAATTTTTAGCGCCGCACGCAAATTTTTTGAAATTAGGGGTTGATTTTTCCTGGCAAAGGGGTTATTATCATACTCGTGGTTAGCACTCGAGAAGAATGAGTGCTAACCCGGACAAATTGTTTTTACGTATATCATATATAAGGAGGAACCTGCTATGAATCTCAAACCCCTGTCCGACCGCGTGATCCTCAAGGCTCTGGAGGCCGAGGAGAAAACCAAGGGAGGCATCATCCTGACGGCCAACGCCAAGGAAAAGCCCGAGATGGCCGAGGTGGTGGCCGTGGGCCCCGGCGGCATGGTGGACGGCAAGGAGGTCGTCATGACCGTGAAGGTGGGCGACAAGGTGCTGACCAGCAAGTATTCCGGCACCGAGGTGAAGGTGGACGGTGAAGAATATACCATCGTCCGCCAGAACGATATCCTGGCCATCGTGGAGTAAGAAGCGCGGAGCCGTCGTGAGCAGCGCGGATGGAACGAAGCGAGGGCAAAAGCCCAGCCGCCGCAGGGCGGAGGCTGGTTTTGCCCGAGTCGGAGCGAAGCCGCGCGTCGCGAACAGGCGAAGCGTGACAACAGCGTCAACACATCTCAAATATTTGGAGGTAATGCGATATGTCTAAGATCATCTGCTACGGCGAGGAGGCCCGCCACGCTCTGGAGCGGGGCGTCAACCAGCTGGCCGACACCGTCAAGATCACCATGGGCCCCAAGGGCCGCAACGTAGTGCTGGATAAGAAGTTCGGCACGCCCCTCATCACCAACGACGGCGTGACCATCGCCAAGGAGATCGAGCTGGCCGACCCCTTTGAGAACATGGGCGCCCAGATCGTCAAGGAGGTCTCCACCAAGACCAACGACGTGGCCGGCGACGGCACCACCACCGCCACCCTGCTGGCCCAGGCCATCATCCGGGAGGGCCTCAAGAACCTGGCCGCCGGAGCCAACCCCATGGTGATGAAGAAGGGCATCTCCAAGGCCACCGATGCCGCCATTGAGGCCATCAAGGGCCACTCCAAGCCCGTGTCCGGCACCTCCGACATCGCCCGGGTAGGCGCCATTTCCTCCTCCGACGAGGCCATCGGCACCCTGATTGCCGAGGCCATGGAGAAGGTTTCCCACGACGGCGTCATCACCGTGGAGGAGTCCAAGACCGCCGAGACCTACAGCGAGGTCGTGGAGGGCATGCAGCTGGACCGGGGCTACATCACCCCCTATATGGTCACCGACACCGAGAAGATGGAAGCCGTGCTGGACGACGCCCTCATCCTGCTCACCGATAAGAAGATCTCCTCCATCCAGGACCTGCTGCCCATTCTGGAGCAGGTGGCCCAGTCCGGCCGCCGTCTGCTGATCGTGGCCGAGGACGTGGAGGGCGACGCTTTGTCCACCCTGCTGGTGAACAAGCTGCGGGGCACCCTGAATGTGTGCTGCATCAAGGCCCCCGGCTTCGGCGACCGCCGCAAGGAGATGCTGGAGGATATTGCCATCCTCACCGGCGGTCAGGTCATCTCCTCCGACCTGGGCATGGAGGTCAAGGAGGCCACCATGGATATGCTGGGCAAGGCCCGTCAGGTGAAGGTCCAGAAGGAGAACACCATCATTGTGGACGGCGAGGGCTCCTCCGACGCCATCTCCGCCCGTGTGGGCCAGATCCGCAAGGCCATCGAGACCACCACCTCCGACTACGACAAGGAGAAGCTCCAGGAGCGTCTGGCCAAGCTGGCCGGCGGCGTGGCCATCATCCGCGTCGGCGCCGCCACCGAGGCCGAGATGAAGGAGAAGAAGCTGCGCATCGAGGACGCTTTGAACGCCACCCGCGCCGCTGTGGAAGAGGGCATCGTGGCCGGCGGCGGCGCCGCCTACGTGGATGCCATCCCCGCCGTGGAGAAGCTGGTGGACGGCCTGGAGGGCGACGAAAAGACCGGCGCCAACATCGTGGCCAAGGCCCTGGCCGAGCCCATGAAGCAGATCGCCGCCAACGCCGGCATTGACGGCTCCGTGGTGCTGGAGCGGGTGAAGTCCGCCGGCAAGACCGGCTACGGCTTCGACGCCTACAAGGAGGAGTACTGCGACATGATCGCCTCCGGCATTGTGGACCCCACCAAGGTGACCCGCTCCGCCCTGGAGAACGCCGCCTCCGTGGCCGCCGTGCTGCTGACCACCGAGTCCCTGGTGGCCGACAAGCCCGAGCCTCCCGCTCCTGCCGCGGCTCCTGCGCCCGACATGGGGATGTACTAAATCAAGAACAACTTCGAAAAGCCCCCGCAGTCTATGACTGCGGGGGCTTTTCGGGCCTGGGCGCGGGAGGGCTCCTCAGAGCCGCTCAAACACCGGCATATACTCAATGGGGGCGTCCACGGTGACGGTGCGCCCGCCCTGGAGCACTTCCCCCGTGGAGGTGAGCCGCCAGCACCCGGCGGGCAGGTAGACCTCCCGGCGGAACTGGTTGAGCCGGAAGATGGGAGCCGCGAGATATTTTGCGCCGAACATATACTGGTCCTGGAGTTCCCAGCACCTCGCGTCCTCCGGGAACTGGTAGAACATGGCCCGCAGCAGGGGAGACCCGTTGTCGTGGGCCTCCTGGTACAGCGACTTGATATAGTCCCGCAGGGACAGGCGCAGGTCATAATACCGCCGCATGATGGCGTAGTTGTCCTGGCCGTAGCTCCACAGCTCGTTGGGGTGGCCGGTGTGGAGGTAGCCGCCGCCCCAGCCGCGATGGTCCAGCGGGGGGATGTCGTGGGGGCCCCGGTCCCCGTGCATCCGCAGGACGGGGGAGTACACCGCGAACTGGAACCAGCGGATGAGCAGTTGCTGGAAATCGGGGTCCTCCGCGTCGTCGGTCATGAAGCCGCCGATGTCGCAGGTCCACCAGGGGATGCCCGCCAGTCCCATGTTCAGGCCGCACTGGAGCTGATCGTAAAACGCCTCGAAGGTGCTGGGAATGTCCCCGGACCAGATGACGTTGCCGTACTTCTGGGACCCGGCCCAGCCGCACCGCAGAAGGTTCACCACAGGGGCCTCCTGGAGCCTGCGCATCGGCTCGTAGAAGGCCCGGCTGAACATCTGGGGGTACAGGTTTCCGATGGACAGGGCGGGGCCGTCGCAGTAGCGGTAGTGCTCCTGGTCGTAGGCCCCCAGGTCCGGCTCGGTGTTGTCCAGCCAGAAGGCGTCGATCCCGATGTCATAGTAGCTCTTTTTGCACGCCTCCCAGATATACTGCCGGGCCTCGGGGTGGAAAGCGTCGAGCTCCACGCAGTCCCCCTCATAGTCGTAGGTCTGGAGCGCGCCCCGTTCGGTGCGCATGAGCAAGCCTCGGTCCAGCAGGGGGGCGAAATTCTTTGAGCGCCGGTCCACCGTGGGCCAGACGGACACGATGACCTTGACCCCCATGGCGTGCAGCTCGTCCACCATGGCCTTGGGGTCGGGCCAGTAGGTCTCGTCGAACCTCCAGTCACCCTGGACGGTCCAGTGGAAGAAATCGATGACGATCTGGTCCAGCTGGATGCCCTCCTCCCGGTACTTCCGGGCCACGGCCAGCACCTCCTCCTGGGTGCGGTAGCGCAGCTTGCACTGCCACAGCCCCATCAGGTCCTCGGGGAACAGCTCCGCCCGTCCGGTGACGGCGGTGTAGCGCTCCAGGACCTCCCTGGGGGAGCCGGCGGCGGTGATCCAGTAGTCCATCTCCCGGGTGGACAGGGCGGTCCACTCAGAGTAGTTGCCGCCAAAGACGGCCTGTCCCACCGCCGGATTGTTCCACAAAAAGCCGTAGCCCAGGGAGGACAGGGCGAAGGGGATGGAGATCTGGGAGTTTCGCTGGGCCAGCTCCAGCAAACAGCCCTTTTTGTCCATGCAGTCGTCCTGGTACTGGCCCATGCCGAAAATTTTCTCCCCCTTGTTGGCCTCAAACCTCACCTTCAGTTGGTATTCGCTGCCGCCGGTGAGGCCCTTCCACTCCCGGGCCGCCAGCTTCAGACAGCGGCTCTCCCGGGAGATGGCGCCGTCGTAGGCCCGGAAGTGCTCCCGCAGAATGAGGCTGCCGTCCTTAAAAAAGGAGAGGACGCCCGCGTGGTTCACCTCGGCCCGAATGCGGCCGTTGGTGATGGAGGCCCGCTCCCGCCGGACGAGGGATCCGTCCCCATCCCGGAGCTCCGTCTCCTCAATGACGATCTGGGCTTGAGCGGAGTCCACCGGCTCGGTCAAAGCCCAGTCATGGCCGGAGAATTTCCGCCCCATGGTAGCGCGGACCCGCAGGGCGTTCGTTCCCCAGGGCTCAATGCGCACCTGCTCCCCCTGGTGGGAAAAGGCCAGAGCGCCGCCGTCGTTCACAAATTTCATAGTGATCCTCCTGATTCGATGGATGATATGCGCGGGGATTGGGCGCGGCCTTTCAAAAGGTGCGCACGGGGCTGGGCTGGGATTACGGCTCAGGGCGAAAAGCGGGAGAACACGAACCGGCCGGAGGGGATCAGGTCCTCCTGTGCCCAGGGCGCCTCCGGGGAGGACCCGGGGCGCAGGACTCAGCGCGGCTCAGGCTGCCCAGGGGGCGGAAGGAGCCGGCCGGGTCCCTGTGGGCCAAGCCGGAGGCGTAGGTGGTCAGTGCGATACCGACGGCGGCTAAAGCAGGCCCGATCAGCTTCTCAGCGGCTTTATTGCCATCATCCTTTCCCAATCCACGGCGGCACATGTCCCAGCCGCTCTATATAATTGTAGTATAGCATATGGGCCCGCCCCCGTCGAGCGTCAGATTGGATGGCCGCGCCGGGGCGGAACGGGCGGATTTTGCCAGAATACAGGGCTTTCTCCCTGGCGGCTTTGCCGGTTTCCGGCGAGTCAGGCAGGTTTTTGTTTTTCCAGAAAATTTTGTTTAACTTCCTGTTGACAAGGGGGGCTTTAGGGGTTACAATAGCAATAGTTACAATTCAGTTACAAACAGTTACAATTTGTGAGGAGGCTCTCATGGCTGAGAAATCCACTGTTCTGACTTACAAGGGCCATCCGCTGCGGCGGAAGGACAACCTGATCTATTATGGCTCCATGGCTGACAAGTACATCGTTGTGCTCCAGGTGATGAGCACGGAGAAGGACGGCTCCCTGGAGCTGGCCAACAAGGTCCAGGTCCAGCTTCAGCTCACCGACCCGGACCTGAAGAGCCGGGACCGGGTGCAGAAGAAGAGCGAGCAGCCCGACCTGTTCTCCGCCATCGACATGGGCTCCATCTGGCTGATGCGGGCTCTGGCCGGAAAGTAAGCTTCGGTTTTACCAGACGATAAATTTTAATGGGGGTCATACCAATGAATTTGAAAGTGAAGGCGGTCAAGTCCGTGGCCGCGGCCGGGATTATCCTCTCCATGTGCACCGGTGTGGCGTTCGCCTCCATCGGCAGCGCCACCGTCACCGCCGATTCCCTGCGTATGCGCAGCGGGGCGGGCGCCGACAGCTCCGTGATCACCCAGGCCCCCAAGGGCGCTCAGGTCTCCGTGGAAGAAGACGCCGGCAACGGCTGGTACAAGGTCAGCTATGAGGGGCAGACCGGCTACATGTCCGCCCAGTGGCTCACCGTCTCTCTGACGGACGGCACCGTCATCCCCGCCGCCGAGGGCACCGAACCCGAGCAGAAGCGGGGCCTGATCACCGCCAGTGTGCTCAATGTCCGCTCCGGCCCGGCCACTACATATGACAAGGTCGCCACCCTCAAGGGCGGCAGCGTGGTGGACATCGTGTCCGATCCCGGCAACGGCTGGTATCAGATCGAGTCCGGCTATGTGTCTGCCGAATACGTCACTCTGGTGGGCGCGGATTACGAGGGCTCCAGCTCCTTGGGCGCATCTGCAGTGGCCATGGCTCAGAGCCTGCTGGGCTGCCGTTACCGCTCCGGCGCCGCCGGTCCCAGCGCCTTCGACTGCTCCGGCTTTACATACTACATCTACAAGCAGCTGGGCCACCCCATCGCCCGGGGCTCCTCCAGCCAGTACTACAACAGTGGATATTTCGTGTCCACCAGCGCCATGCAGCCCGGCGACCTGATCTTCTTCTTTGACCGCCGTTTTGACAGTTCCGGCGGCACCCTGCCCACCACCCACGTGGGTATGTACGCGGGCAACGGCCAGTTCATCCACGCGTCCACCACCTCTTACCGGGTGCAGTACGACAGCATCTACGGCTACTACGCCCCCTACATCGTGGGCGCCAAGCGCATCGGCTGAGCACAGCCTAATATTTTCCAGCCGCTCGGGCAAATACCGGGCGGCTGTTGTTTCTTAATGGAAAATTATCAATTTGCCTCTTTACATTTGGCCCCAACTGGGATAAAATAAGCCTAACAGAAAAAAGGGGGTGCGCCCAATGAGCGACATGGACTACACGCGCAAATTCAGTGTGAACTTAAACAAGGACGAGGAGATCCGCGCCATTTTGTCTTCGGTCTACAACTCCCTGCGGGAGAAGGGCTACAACCCCATCAATCAGATTGTGGGATACATTCTCAGCGAGGACCCCACCTATATCACTAACCACAACAATGCCCGCACCCTCATCCGCCAGCTGGACCGGGATGAGTTGCTTCAGGTGCTGTTGAAGAGCTATCTCCACGAGAAATGAGAGAACGCCCGCCTCAGGCGGGCGTTCTTTTTTAAGATTTTCGAAAGGAACTGCTGCATATGAAGAGGATCGTATCCATACTGTTGTCCGCGGCTCTGCTGCTGGGGCTGCTGGCCGCCTGCCGGCAGCCGGTTGAAGAACCGCCGTCCCCCGCCGCCGATTTAGCCGTCACCGACTTGGCCGGGCTGGCCTTCGAGCACTCCGGCCAGAAGAGCCAGGAGGGGCTGGAGGGGCTGTATGCCGGGGAACATAAGGAGGAGCTGGAGGCCTACACCCAGAATGCCTACCAACTGGAGGACGGGTGGGAGGACCTGGCGGTGATCCGTGCCACCGGGGCCTCCGCTTTTGAGATCGCCGTACTGCGCATGGCGGACGACGGCGCTGCGGTCCGGGCCGCCACCGCCTTCATGAATTACATCTCCAGCCGTCAGGGGGACTTCACCGGCTACGCCCCGGATGAGGCGGACATGGCGGCCAACGGGGAGATTTTGCAGAAAGGGCCCTATGCCGCCCTGTTCATCTGCCCCGACCCTGCGGGGGCCAGCGCCGCTGTGGAGGCGGCCCTCAGCGCGGGGGCGCTCCCCGCGCCGGACGTTGAGAACTCCGCCCCGCCCCTCACCGATGTGAAGGAGCTGCGGGACCTGCTGGCGGACCGGGCGGGGATGGACGCGGGGCTGGAGAAGCTGGACGACGGCGATCCGGCGGCGCTGAACGCCTATGTGGAGGATGCCTACGGCCTGACCTCGGATCAGTGGGAGAAGTGCGCCATCGCCCGGGACGAGGCATCTGCCTTCGAGGTGGCGGTATTCCGTTTCCACGGTGCCAGTGATGTGGGGAGCGTGGAGCTCCAGCCAGCGGAGGACGGTTATTATGAGGTGCCGGTCGGCGGCTCCGATGATGATTGGGAGAGAATTTCAGCGGTGCAGCAGCACCTGGACGACTATCTGGGAAAACGGGAGGCACAGTTCGACAGCGCCGCCCAGCAGGGGAAGCTGCTCCACCAGGCCATCACCATCACCTCGGGGGAGTATGTGGTCATGCTGGCCTGTCAAGATGCGGAGGAGGCAGCCATGAACTTTGTCCAGGCTGCGGGCACAGGCGGATACGGATGTTCTCCCCGCTACCGTTACCTGGACACCGACCCCAATTTCCCGGACCGCTGCGCGTTTACCCAGCCCAATAAGGACGACATGTCCCTGTACGACACCTCCGCCATCCGCACCGCCTGGGAGAAGGACGATCCCTCTGAACTGTCCAAGGAGGACCGAAAGATCTATGACGCCGCCAAAAAGGTGCTGAAAGAGGCGGTCAAGGACAACATGAGCGACTATGAGAAGGAATTTGCCATTTACAGCTGGGTGATCAACAACGTGGACTACGACTGGACCCACCAGGACCACAGAAAGGAGACCCCCAGGGAGTCCTTCACCCCCTACGGCGGGCTGGTGAACCACACGGCGGTGTGCCTGGGCTACGCCACCACCTTCCAGCTGCTGTGCGACCTGGCCGGGGTGGAGTGTATCACCGTGCCCGGCGCGGCCTTTGCCAGCCAGGAAGACCACGGCTGGAACATGGTCCGATTGAACGGGGAGTGGTACTGCGTGGACGCGACCTGGGACGCCAACGCCCGGGAGCGGGCGGGCCTGGGCAGGCCGGAGGACTGGAGCTACTTCAACGTCACCAGCCAAGACATGGTGGACAGCGACCACCAGTGGGACTACGCCAACACCCCGGAGGCCACGGCCACAGACCGGGGTCAGGGCTGAGGGACCGGGACAAGCCGGACAGAGCCGCGGGCTTGTGCATGGATACAAGTTTACAAGGTTTAGATGGGCAAAAATATGAATTTTCTATTGACAATTGGAAATAATTTTGTATAATTGAGTTGTCAAAACCCCGGCGGAAATAGGAGGTCATCGTGAAACTGACAAAAAGCGAATTAGAAGTCATGGAAACCCTGTGGCAGGGTGGGAAGCCGTTGGCGCGGTATGAGATTCTGGAGCAGTGCGTAGACCCCAGCTGGAGCCCCAGCACCATTCATATCCTGCTCAACGGCCTATTGAAAAAGGGGGCGATTCGTGAGGCAGGATTCATTAAGAGGGGAAAAACCTATGGGCGGCTGTACGCCGCAGATATCACCAGGGAGCAGTACTATGGCGAGACCCTGATGCTGGCCAGGAATGCCAAATCCATCCCGGTATACTTCTCCATGCTGTTGAACAGCGACGGACTGACCATGGAGATGGTGGAGGATTTGGAGCAAAAGCTGGCTGAGCGTAAAAAGGAGCTGGAAGAGGAGACGTGATCTCCGCTTCATCGGTGCTCAGTGCCCTAGCGATTTATACCTTTGCAATGGTCCCCCTCTTTTTTCTGCGAAAACGGGAACATTTTCTAATGATGGGTGGAATTTCTATTCTGCTGGCAGCATCCTTGCTGATAGCGGTGCGTCTGCTTCTGCCGTTAGAAATTCCGATTACGCATCCGATTCATTCGTGGAATCTTTTGGGTGTTGCCCAAAGATTCATCCGTGCACACCCTGATTTCTTTCGATTGTTGCGTGTTATCTGGATTGTGGGAGCGGTAATCGTTGTAACCAGGGATGTGTACATATTGATACGTGCCCATAAGACCTGCCGTAACTATACCAAGGTGGACAGCCCGCAGATTCAGAAAATTGCCGAGAGTTTATCCATCACCTGTCCTGTGGTGGTGTCTCCCCAGGTGCCAGGCCCTTTTGTAACCGGGCCGTTGCGTCACACGATTTACCTGCCGATCTTGGAACTGCCAGAGGAAGAGATTGAGTTAATTCTGCGTCATGAGCGTGAGCATATCCGCTTTCATGACGCAAAGTTCAAGCTTTTCTACGGTGTGTTGTCGGCGGTGTTATGGTGGAACCCCGTAGCCCTTTTGTTTCGGAAGGCCCTGGACACTTTGCTGGAGATGCGCTGTGATAAAAAGGTGATGTCCAGCATAAGCGCGGAGAAACGGAAAACTTATTATGATATGATTTTGGCGCTGTCCGAGCTGACTGTGCTGGAAGAGGAAGAGCTTGCTTTTTCATTAGATGAGTCTGCGGCAATGCGCCGTACCTGTGACGCAAAGCGGCGGCTTCAGCTTTTGTCCAAGTGGGTGGACAACCCGCCTCAGAAACAGAAGTTGCCCAGCATGATTGTTGGGTGTTGTTTGGCGGCGGTGCTGTTTTTCGCTTCCTATCTGGTGGTGTTTCAACCAGCGAGTGCTCCATCTGCTAACTATTTTGAAAGCGAGCCAGAAGTACGGTACCATGAAGGTTTTGAAGCTTCTGGTATTGGAGAAGGAACATTTGATACGTTTATTTTTATAGATGCAAATGGTCGATATTGTCTGTATATAAATTATGAGTTTAGTAGATACCTGTCATATGAAGAAATTTCCTCTGAAGCATATCAGGAGTTATATACTTTTAAGGAAGGAGAGTTGGAATGAAAAAACGTGTTGTGGCCATCTTTTTGGCATTGATGTGTACTATTGCATTGCTTGCAACCCCAGTTCAGGCTTATGCGCCTCCCAGTGATGATAGTGGGATTTCTACCCAGGCTGATACGGTTCGCTGGTATTTCCGAACCAACCACGGTGTGGAAGAAATGCGGCTTTGGTCTATCACTCAAGGACGCTGGCTCACCGACTGGGTCCCTGTCCCCAATCAATAACTACATAACATCAACAGGCGGCGGCATAAAATCATGCCGCCGCCTGTCTTATTTTATCACTTCCGTGATGACGCCGCCCCCCAGCACAGCTCCGGCGGCGTCATACACCACCGCCGACTGTCCGGGGGTCACCGCCCGCTGGGGCGTCTGAAATTCCAGCCGGACCCGGTTCCCCGCCGGGAAGACCGTCACCGGCTGCTCCCTCTGCCGGTAGCGGGTCTTGGCCAGGGCCGGGAAGGGCTCCGCGGGCGGGTCTATCAGCCAGTTCCACTCCTCCGCCTCGCAGGCGGAGGAGTACAGCGCCTCCTCCGGCCCCACGGTGACGGTATTGTCGTCCATGGATTTGGCGCACACGTAAATCCGCCCGCCGGAGGACACCCCAACCCCCCGGCGCTGGCCGATGGTGAGCCCCGCCGCCCCCCGGTGGCGGCCCACCACCCGGCCCTCCAGGTCCACAATGTCCCCTTCGGAGGAAGGAACGCCGGTGTACCGCTCCATGAACGCAAGGTAGTCCCCGTCGGGGATGAAGCAGATGTCCTGGCTGTCGTGTTTGCGGGCGTTGACAAAGCCCTCCCGCTCCGCGATGGCCCGCACCTCCGCCTTGGTCAGCCCTCCCAGGGGGAAAAGGGTGTGGGCCAACTGCTCCCGGGGAATGGGGTAGAGGACATAGCTCTGATCCCGGCTGAGGTCCGCAGCTTTGGCCAGGCGGAAGCCCCCGCCGGTCTCCAGAATTTGGGCGTAGTGCCCGGTGGCAATATACCCGCAGCCCAGCTCTCGGGCCCGCCGGTGGAGGCGGTCGAATTTCAAATAGCGGTTGCAGTTGACGCAGGGGTTGGGAGTCCAGCCCCGCCGGTAGGTGTCGATGAAGGGCTGGATGACCTTGGCCTGGAAGTCGGCGGAGAAATTGAAGACATAGTGGGGAATCCCCAGCCGCCGGGCTACCTGGCGGGCGTCCTCCACGTCGTCCAGCGTACAGCAGGGACGGCCCTTATCCAACTCCGCCTCCTCATTGCCGAACAGCTTCATGGTGACGCCCACGCAGTCGTAGCCCTGTTCCCGCAGCAGCCACGCCGCCGCGCTGGAGTCCACCCCGCCGCTCATGGCCACCAACACCCTCCTGTTTTCAGCCATGCGCCCTTACCGCAGGACCGCGCCGCAGTCCTGCTCCAGCGTCTCCAGGATGGACTTCACGTCCTCGTCGGCCTCCTCGCCGGTGAGAGAGCGGTCGTCGGCCCGCAGGACCAGATTGAAGGCCACGGACTTTTTGCCCTCGCCCAGGTTCTTGCCCCGGTAGATGTCGAACAGGGAGACCTCTTTCAGCAGTCCCTTGGCCCCTTTGCGGATGGCGGCCTCCAGCGCCCCCACGGACACCTCTTCCCCGCATACCACGGCGATATCCCGGGTGATGGGGGGGTACTTGGGCAGGGGGGCGTACTCCGGGTCGGGGCCCTGGGCCATCAGCAGCTCGTCGAAGCTGAGCTCGGCGCAGTACAGCTCCCCGTCCACGCCGAAGTTCCGGGCGGCCAGGGGGTGGATCTGGCCGAACACCCCCACGATGTCGGCGCCGCTGTACACATAGGCACAGCGCCCGGGGTGGTAGGAGGGGTCCTCTGTGCAGGCCTCAAAGCGGATGTCGCGGGCCCGGATGCCCTTGAGCAGGGCCTCCACGGCTCCCTTCATGGTGAAGAAGTCCATGCCGTTTCCATAGGCCCCCAGGGTGAGGATCTGAGCCTCCATGGCCAGGCCATCGTCTCCGCCGGGCATGTAGATCCGCCCCAGCTCATACAGCCATGCGGCCTTGTTCCGGTTGTTGTAGTTGCGGCCCAGCACCTCCAGCATGGAGGGCAGGGTAGTGGTGCGCATGATGGAGGTGTCCTCTCCCAGGGGGTTGAGGATTTTGAAGGACTTGCGGTGGGCGTCGTCCTTGCCCCACAGGATCTTGTCGTAGGCGGCGGGGGAGATGAAGGAGTAGGTGATGACCTCGGTGTACCCGCAGGCCCGGCACACCTCCCCCAGCCGGTTCTCCACCTTCTGGGCGGGAGACCAGCCCCCTTGGGTGGTCTGGCCCCGCATGAGGGTGGTGGGGATGTTGTTGTAGCCGTGGAACCGGGCCACCTCCTCGGCCAGGTCGGCCATGCGGCGCACGTCGCCCCGGTAGGAGGGGACGTTGACAGTGAAGCGGTTCGGGTCGACAGCCTGATTGTCCGCGCTGACGAAATCCAGCTTCTCAAAAATCTTGAACATCTCAATGCCGGAGATGTCGGTGCCCAGCAGGGCATTGATCTTGTCCGGCTCCACAGGGAGGACAGTGGGCTGGGGGACGTTGTTCAGAATGTCGATGACGCCGTCCACCACCTCGCCCGCGCCCAGCAGCTCCACCAGCTCGCAGGCCCGGTTGACGGCGGGCAGGGTGTTCATGGGGTCCAGGCCCTTCTCGAATTTTGCCGACGCCTCGGTGCGCATACCCAGGGCCAGCGCACCCTTGCGGATGCAGGTGCCGTCGAAGCAGGCGGACTCGAACACCACGTCGGCGGTGTCGGACACGATCTCCGAGTTCAGGCCGCCCATGATGCCCGCCAGGCCCACCGCCCGCCCTTCGTCGGCGATGACCAGGTGGTTGGCGTTGAGGGTATGCTCCTTGCCGTCCAGGGTGGTGAGCTTTTCACCCTCAGCGGCCCGGCGGACGATGATCTTGCCGCCGTTGACATAGCGGTAGTCGAAGGCGTGCATGGGCTGGCCGTACTCCAGCATGACATAGTTGGTGATGTCCACGATGTTGTTGATGGGCCGCACCCCCATGGCCCGCAGGCGCTCCCGCATCCACTTGGGGGAGGGGGCGATCTTCACGCTGCGCACCATTCGGGCGGTGTACCGGGGCACCAGGTCGGCGTCGGGGGTCTCCACGTCCAGCAGATCGGTGAGGACGCCGTTGGCGCCGCCCTTCACCACCGGCTCATGGAGGGTCATGGGCGCATCGAAAGTGGCGGAGGCCTCCCGGGCCAGACCGATGACGGACAGGCAGTCCGGACGGTTGGGGGTGATCTCGAACTCGACGACATGGTCGTCCAGCCCCACGGCCTCTCGGATGTCCTGGCCTACCGTCAGCCCGTCCAGCTCGGGGTCGTCGGACAAGATCCAGATGCCGTCGGCGCAGGCGGCGGGGAAATCCCGCTGGTCCAGGCCCAGCTCGGCAAAAGAGCAGAGCATTCCGTTGGAGTCCTCTCCCCGGAGCTGGCCCGCGTGGATCTCCTTGCCAACCGGGAGGGTGGAGCCGTCCAGCGCCACGGGCACCAGGTCGTTTTCCTTCACGTTCTGGGCCCCGGTGACGATCTGAATGGGCTGGCCCTGGCCTGCATCCACCTGGCAGATCCACATGTGGTCGGAATTGGGGTGGCGGACCAGGGACAGCACCCTGCCCACCACGATACGGGAGATCTCAGCGCCCTCCACGGATACGCCCTCCACCTTGGAGCCGGACAGGGTCATGGCCTCGGCGAATTCCCGGTCGGGCACGTCTATTTTGACAAACTCATTGAGCCATTTTCGGGATAAATTCATATATAAAAACCCCTTTTAAGAATAGTAGGCGCGAAACGAAGTTTCGCGGTCAAAAGTTCTTTTTCGCTTCCTCTTTCTTTCAAGAAAAAGAAACGCCCTTAGAACTGCTCTAAGAATCGGATGTCATTCTCGAAGATGAGCCGCAGGTCGGAGATTTTGAACCGGCGCATGGCGGTGCGCTCCAGCCCCATGCCGAAGGCCCAGCCCGACCACTCCTGGGGGTCGATGCCCGCCATCTCCAGCACCCGGGGGTGGATCATCCCCGCGCCCAGCAGTTCGATCCAGCCCTCCCCCTTGCAGGTGGGGCAGCCCGCGCCGCCGCACTTGTGACACTGCACGTCCATCTCGCAGGAGGGCTCGGTGAAGGGGAAGTGGTGGGGGCGGAACCGGGTGACGGTGCCCGCGCCGAAGAGCTGCTCGGCCAGCAGGTTCAGGGTGCCCTTCAGGTCGGCCATGGTGACGTGCCTGTCGATGACCATCCCCTCCACCTGGTGGAACATGGGGGAGTGGGTGGCGTCCACCTCGTCCTTGCGGTACACCCGGCCCGGGGCAATGATGCGGATGGGCAGGGGCATGGAGTCCATGGCCCGCACCTGCATGGGAGAGGTCTGGGAGCGAAGCATCACCCGGCTGTCTTCGTCGAAGTAGAAGGTGTCCGACCAGTCCCGGGAGGGGTGGCCCTCCTCGGCGTTGAGCCGGTCGAAGTTCAGCTCGGCCAGCTCGATCTCAGGGCCGTCCAGCACGGTGAAACCCATGCCGATGAAGATTTCCTTGATCTCGTCCAGGGCGGTGTTCATGGGGTGGCGGCGGCCCACCTGCACCTGCTTGCCGGGGATGGTCACGTCCACCGTCTCCGCCTTCAGCTTCAGCTCCAGGGCGGCGGCCTCCATCTTCTGGGCGGCGGCCTCCAGGGCGCTCTCCAGGGCCGCCCGGACCTCGTTAGCCAGCTGGCCCATGGCGGGGCGCTCTTCGGCGGACAGCTTGCCCATCTGCTTGAGCACCGCCGTCAGCTCTCCTTTTTTGCCCAGGTACTTCACCCGCAGCTCGTCCAGAGCGGCGGCGTCCTTGACGCTCTCGAAGGCGGAGAGCGCCTCGGCGCGGATTTTTGCCAATTGTTCTTTCATACTGTTAACTCCTTTATTTCCCGTTGGATGAGTGAATTTGCCAGTGTAAACGCCGCCACCCGCCGTTTAGCCAAGGTGAGCTGCGATTGGTACCGCCGGGGGTTTTCTTTGGACTCCAATGTGGCGATGGCTTCCCGCAGCTTGTGCAGGGTGGAGTCAATCTGCCGTTTCGCCTCGTTCAGCTGGTCAAGTGTGTATTCCATAGCCGCCTCCCATCACAAGTCCTGGTTCACCTTAAACACGTCGGCCACGTCGCTGATGGTGATGTAGGCCGAGGGGTCGGCCTCGTGAACGATATCCCGCATCTGGCTGATCTGGAAGCGGTTGACCACAAAGTAGACCATGGCCTTCCGGGTGCGGGAGAAGCCGCCCCAGGCCTCCATCCAGGTGACGCCGCTTCCGAAGTGCTGGGACAGGGCGTCGCACACCTTTTTGGGCTGGCTGGTGACGATGGTGGCGGCCTTGGAGCGGTCGATGCCCTCTACCACAAAGTCCACCGTCTTCAGAGCGGCGGCGTAGGTGACGATGGAGTACAGCGGCAGAATCCAGCTGTTCAGGGCCGCGCCGCACACGATGTACAGCGCCACGTTGTAGATCATCACGAAGGTGCCCACGGTCAGGCCCAGCCGCTTGGCGAAGATCACCGCCATCACCTCGACGCCGTCGATGGCGCCCCCCAGCCGGATGGTCAGGCCGCTGCCCAGCCCCGAGATGATGCCGCCGAACAGGGCGCACAGCAGCAGGTCCTGTCCCGCCAGGGGAGAGGCGATGGCCACGTCGATGGGCAGCACGTAGGTGATGAGCCAGGCGCTCACCGAGTACACCGCCACGGCGAACAGGGAGTAGATGGTGAACTCCTTTCCCTGCCTGCGCAGCCCGAACAGAAACAGGGGCACGTTGAGCAGGACCAGGAACAGGGAGAGGGGAACCCGCTCCCCGGTGAGCTGGGCCAGCAGCATGGACGTGCCGGAGACGCCGCTGTCGTACAGGTTGACGGGGTACAAAAAGATGGTCACACCCAGGGCGTTGATGACGCCCGCCAGCAGCAGGGCGGGAAACCGGCCCCACTTCAAATTCATTTTACCAATCTGCATTGGGTCCCTCCTTTTCAGTTCGATGGGCCGCGCCTCAGCGCTCCCGCTCAAAGCCCAGATACCGGGTGCCCTGGAAGGTCAGCCGGCCCCGGTCGCCCTCCGCCAGCATCCCGTATTCCGGGCCGGTGATGGGCAGCTCCATTCGGTCGCCGCTGTCCACCTGGAAGGTGGCATAGTGGGAGGTGGAGGTGTGGCTGTGCTCGCCGCCGCCGTGGACGCTGGTGCGCTTGGCGACCACCTCGGCGTTCACGGTGAGCCGGGGCGAGGCGTTGTTTTTGGACCATTGGCGGACGTTGGATACAATTGCCCACACAAAAAAGGCGATGAATAGGATAAAGAGCAGCAGGAACATCACGGGGAACACCGCATCCATCAAGCCAAACATGGTTCTCCTCCCTTTCTCAATAAAAAATGCCCTTCCTCCCCGCAACCGGGGACGAAAGGCTGACCTTCCGCGGTACCACCCGCATTCCCGCGCACAGCGCGGGCACTCAAGGCCCGGTAACGGCGGGCCGCAAAACCGTCCCCCTCTCAGGGGCCGCTCCCGGGCGAACAAGCGGCACATACCGGGGCGGCTCTCAGCCGGTGACCGCCCCTCTCTTGGATACGCAAGCCCGCTATTTTCCCGTTCCGCGCATTTCACTTTATCCTTTTATATCATATTAAAGGTTGAAATGCAAGGGGGAAATGGGATTTCCTTTTTCGGGGAAATGCTGCGGGCTGGAAACTATGGCAAATTCACGAAAGACGATTGAATCAGGGCTGTGCTTATGCTACAATCAGGGATATCAATTGAAATTTTGGGAGGAACTGCGGTGCAGATATATTATTTTTCACGTACTGGAAGAAGCAAAGCAATTGCCGAACAGCTGGCATCCCGTTACCATACCATGGCAAGGATAATCGACGATCATAAGAATTGGGAAGGAAAAGTGAACTATATCAAGGCCGGGGCAATGGCTCTCAGTGGAAAAACAGTACCAGTAGACTATATCGAACCAGATGCTGCTGACGAAATCATTGTGGTGTTTCCTCTCTGGGCCGGAACTATGCCCCCGGGAATCAGGAAGTTCGTGGAGACGGTGGGAAAGGAAAATATAACCGCTGTGATTACTTCTTTGGGCAGCACAATGAAGCAAAGGGACGGATTCAAAAAAATAATTGATCTGGTGGGAAAGGACATTACGGCCCCGGATATAATAGAATAGCTGTAAGATTGTGGGAAAGCGCTGTAATGCTGAGAAATTGAAAGGAGGCCGTCATATGAACCTGTACACCGCCGCCCAGATGCGGGAGGCCGACCGCCGGGCCATTGAGGAGCTGGGCATCCCGTCTACCCAGCTGATGGAGAACGCCGCCATGGCCGTGGTGCGGGAGGTGCGGGCCCTGCCCATCCCCGGCCCGGGGCTGGACGGCCCTGTGGGCTGGGTCACGACCGATGGCCACGCCCCCACACGGTCGGAGCAGGCGGAGTTCTGGGCCATGCGCCGCCGGTCCGCCATCGTGTGGTGCGGTCCCGGCAACAACGGCGGGGACGGGGTGGCCGCCGCCCGGCTGCTGCTGGAGATGGGCTGGCGGGTGAAGTGCGTCCTGGTGGGGGACCGGGACAAAATGACCGACGACTGCCTGGAGATGGAGCGCCGCCTGGTGGAGGAGGGCGGCATGCTGGAGGACTTCGACCCGGAACACAAGGAGCAGTACATGCCCTTCGACGTGGCCATCGACGCTTTGTTCGGAGTGGGCCTCCACCGGGACCTGGGGCCGGACGCCGCCCTGGCCGCCCGGATGACCCGCTGGGGCACCGGCTGGGTGGTGGCGGTGGACGTGCCCAGCGGCATCCACGCCGATACCGGCGACGTGATGGGTTCGGCGGTAAGGGCCGACCTTACCGTCACCTTTTCCCGGGGCAAGCCGGGATTGTACGTGGGCCAGGGGGCGGTGCACAGCGGCCGGGTGGTGGTGGCCGACATCGGCATCCCCGACGAGCTGTACCCGGAGCGCCCCCAGACCGTGCTGGTGGGACGGGAGGACCTGTACCTGGCCCCCAGGCCGGTGGACGGCCATAAGGGAGACTTCGGCAAGCTGTTCATTTTGGCCGGAAGCCGGGGGTACACTGGGGCGGCGGCCCTGTGCGCCCGGTCGGCGGCCCGTTCCGGCGTGGGGCTGGTGACCTTGGCCGTCCCTGAGGACGTGTACCACATCCTGGCCGCCAAATGCTGCGATGAGGTGATGGTGTGGCCCTGGCCAGAGAACGACAACGAAATTGTAGAAAGGGCCAAGGGCTGCACTGCCGCCGTCATCGGCCCCGGCCTGGGACAGGGGGAGCGGGCCGAGCGGCTGGTGCTCAGGCTGATGAAGGAGCTGTCCTGCTCCGTCATTCTGGACGCGGACGGTCTAAATATCATTTCCAGACATATAGATGTGTTGGACGAGCGGGAGGGGTCCACTGTCCTCACCCCCCACGACGGGGAGTTCGCCCGGCTGTCCGGCTGTGAGCTGCCCATCCAGGACCGGCTGGGGGCGGCCCGGGACTTTGCCGGGAAACATCGCTGCGTGGTGGTGCTCAAGGGCCACCGAACCATCACGGCGGCGGAGAGCGGCGGGTGCGCCGTCAACTCCACCGGCAACCCCGGCATGGCCAAGGGGGGCAGCGGAGACGCCCTGGCCGGGCTGATGGGGGGGCTGCTGGCCCAGCGCGGCGGCCTGGATGAGGCGGTGAAGGCGGTGTGGCTCCACGGCCGGGCCGGCGACCTGGCGGCGGAGGGAAAGGGGGAGCACGGTATGACCCCCTCCGATCTCATTGAGCGGATTCCAGACGCCCTGAAAGAGCTGGCCGGGCAGAGCGATACACTTTGTGAGATCAAATAGCCGATCAATACGAGGAGGAAACGCAGGGTGCGCAAGACGGTCTCTTGTGTACTGATGATGACCTTGCTGCTGTCCGGCTGTAGGGCCGGGAGCGCGGGCGAGACCCCGGAGGAGGCGGCGCTGGCCCTCCGGGAGGAGTACCAGGCGCTGGCGGGCTGGTCCGCCGCAGTGGACCTGTCGGTGTGCTACACCGAGACGGTGTACGACTTCTCCATGGAGGCCCAGTGGCGCAGGGACGGGGAGACGGTGCTCACGGTCACCGCCCCGGAGTTGGTGGCGGGCGTCACCGCCCGTATCGCCCAGGGGGAGACGGTGCTGGAGTACGACGGCGCGGGGCTGTCCCTGGGGCTGCTGGACGGGGACGGGCTGACCCCGGTGTCCGCCGTCACCGCGTTTATGGAGCAGATCGAGAAGGGGTGGATGGCCAAATGCGCCTGGTCGGGGGAGAACGGTGAGCTGCTGCAGATCTCCTTCCGGGACCCGGAGTTGGAGGCTGATACCGGCACCCAGTTTCTGCTCACTTTTGACCGGGCCAGCCGGGCCCTGCTGTCCGCCGAGGTGAGCACAGCGGGGGAGACGGTGCTGACGGCGGGCATAAGAAACTTTACAACGGAGAGATCACAGGATGAGACGGGAAACAGCACGGACCTGGGCTGAGGTCAGCCTGGACAATTTGGAGCACAATTACCGGGCACTGCGCGGGTGCGCCCCAAACAGCAAATTTTTGGGCACTGTGAAGGCCAACGGCTACGGCCACGGGGCGGTTCCCATCGCCGGTTGTCTGGTGGAGCTGGGGACGGACTACTTGGCGGTGGCCTGCCTGGACGAGGGGGCGGCCCTGCGTGGAGCCGGAATCACCGCCCCTATCCTGATATTGGGGTACACCCAGCCGGAGCTGGCCGCCGAAGTGGTGGACCTGGACCTGACCCAGGGCGTTTTTACCCGGTCGCTGGCAAAGGCCCTGTCCGACGCCGCCGGGGCGGCCGGAAAGCGGGCCAAGGTCCATCTGAAGGTGGACACCGGCATGAGCCGCCTGGGAGTGCTGGACCATCAGCCGGAATTGGCCGCCCAGCGGGTGGCCGCCCTGTGCGATCTGCCCCATCTGGAGCCGGAGGGCATATTTACCCACTTCGCCAACGCCGACGGGGACGAGGCGTATACCATGCTCCAGTTCACCCGCTTTCTGGACCTGCTGGAGGAGCTGAAAGAAAAATATGGCCGGACCTTTGAAATCCGCCATTGCGCCGCCAGCGCCGCTGTGTTAAACTATCCCTGTACCCATATGGACATGGTGCGCCCGGGCATCGCCCTGTACGGCCTCTATCCCGACCCCTCCTGCGAAGGGCTGGACGGCCCGGGGCTGAAGCCGGTGATGTCGCTGTACAGCCGGGTGGCGGCGGTGCGGGAGTTCCCGGGGGATACCCCGGTGAGCTACGGCTGTACCGCCTCGTTTGGCTGCGAGGGCGGGCGGACGGCGGTGCTGCCCATCGGCTACGCCGACGGCCTCCATCGGATGCTGTCCAACAAGAGCGGCGTGTGGCTGAACGGAGAATACTGTCAAATCATGGGCCGCATCTGCATGGACATGTGCATGGTGGGCTTGAACCCGTCGGCCGGCGTCCGTCCCGGTGATATTGCCGAGGTGTTCGGCTCTCACTTGCCTATCGAGCGGCACGCCCAGGCGGCGGGTACCATCTCCTATGAGCTGCTGTGCGCCGTTGCCCCCAGAGTGCCCAGAGTCTACCTTGACGCATAGGATAGCAGGGGGACTCGCCGGGCGGAAACCTGGCGGTGAGCCGCGGCGGCTTTTCCGAAAAACCCGGTATAAAAGCCGCCGCCCCGTGGGAGAATGATAGTACCCGGTCTACATACGCTGGCCGGGCACTATATCCGGCGGAGTGTGAGATCCTGTGGACAACAGCGTCAAGCGCGGCGACATTTTTTACGCGGACCTAAGCCCGGTGGTGGGCAGTGAGCAGGGCGGCGTCCGCCCGGTGCTCATCGTCCAGAACGACACCGGCAATAAGCACAGCCCCACGGTGATCGCCGCGGCGATCACCTCCCAGACGGGGAAAGCCCGTCTGCCCACCCACATCACCCTGGCCTCCCACAGCTGCGGCCTGCCCAAGGACTCGGTGGTCCTGCTGGAGCAGATCCGCACCCTGGACAAAAAGCGCCTGCGGGAGCACATGGGGCGGGTGGACGACCAGGTGATGCGGCGGGTGGACAGCGCCATCGCCGTCAGTTTCGGGCTCAGCCCCGAGCGATTGGTCTGAATTGCTAAAAAACAAGCTCTTCCCTGCCCCCAAATGGGGCCCCCGCAAAAGCGGAAACCGCTTTTGCGGGGAGAGGGGAGGCAACGGAGCGCATGGAGCTTTCGGCGAAGCCGGAAGCGGAAGGAGCGCAGTTTGCCCCGATGACGGGGCTCCCGCAAAGCCGTCCCGTAGCTTTGCGGGGAGAGGAGAAGCAAGGGAGCGAGCGATACGGAGCATGCTCCGACGAGGAGGAACTACATATGAAAAGATGGAAAATAGCGGCGGCCGCCCTGTGCGTCTGCTTCCTGTTCACCGCGGCCTATGCCGCCTCCGGCACCCCGGGGGGGCAGACCGACCCTCTGGTAACCCTGAGCTACCTCAACGGCGCCTATACCAAGCAGGTGAAGGATATGGTGGACCAGACCGTCAGCCAGCGCAAGGCGGAGATGGAGCAGTCGCTGAAAAATATTCTGGCAGGCCAGGGCGGTACAGGGACAGGTACGGCCTCCTCCGGCGCGTTTACCGTGGTCACCCTGAGCCAGGGCCAGTCTCTGGTGGGGAACGTGGGCTGTGAGGTGATGCTGCGCATTGGAACCGCCTCCTGTGTCAGCGAGGACAGCGTGGGTCTCATCGACACCACCGCCGGTTCGGTGCTGGGCAATGGACAGGCCCTGGCGGTCAACCACCTGTACATGGTCACCATCGCCCCCCGGTCGGTAAAGGCCACCTCCCCAACTGTAAAGGTGCTGGCCCGGGGGCCCTACTCCATCCAGTAATATCTAAAAATTCCATCACTTGGAATTCATAGATATTTAACAAAATTTTCGCAAATTATCCCTGGTTTCTTGGTGGGCTTTGTGATACACTGCATATGTCAGGAAGGAAAGCCAGACAATGCGCCGCATCTCCTCTCTTCCTTTAACCGGGGCTGCTCCGGCCCGCCGCCGGAGCCCCCCGGACCAAGCTTCCCGAAGCCGATCAGGCTGCGTTTAGCGCCCCGCAGATTGCTGCGGGGCGTTTGTTTGCCCCCTTATGTTGCCACTTGAAAAAAGCTTCTTTACCTTATATAATAAATATTACACAATTTGATTTGGAGGTTTTTACCATGTCCATAGACAAAAGCTGGTTTGACGAGATGGAGGCCCGCATCCCCCGCGGAGAGGTCCGCACCCGGTTCGCCCCCTCCCCCACGGGGTACATGCATGTGGGCAACCTGCGCACGGCGCTGTACACCTGGCTCATCGCCCGCCACGCCGGCGGGAAGTTCATCCTGCGCATTGAGGACACCGACCAGGGCCGCTTGGTGGCCGACGCGGTGGATGTGGTGTACGCCACCATGCGGCGCTGCGGGCTCACCTGGGACGAGGGGCCCGACGTGGGCGGCCCCGTGGGACCCTATATCCAGACCGAGCGGCGGGAGTTTTACGGGAAATACGCCCAGCTGCTGATCGAGAAAGGCCATGCCTACCGCTGCTTCTGCACCGAAGAGCGGCTGGCGGAGCTGCACAAAGACGACCCCAACGCCAAGTACGACCGGCACTGTTTGACCCTCACCCCCGAGGGGATCCAGGCCAAGCTGGACGCCGGCGAGCCCTACGTCATCCGCCAGCGCATCCCGGAGGGGTCCACCACCTTCCACGACGCGGTGTACGGCGACATCACCGTGGACAACGCCGAGCTGGACGATCAGATCCTCATCAAGTCCGACGGCCTGCCCACCTACAACTTTGCCAACGTGGTGGACGACCACCTGATGGGCATCACCCACGTGGTCCGGGGGGCGGAATACCTGTCCTCCGCCCCCAAGTACAACCTGCTGTACGAGGCCTTCGGGTGGGATATCCCCACCTACGTCCACTGCGCGTCGGTGATGTTCAACGACCCCGCCACCGGGACGGTGCGGAAGATGTCTAAGCGGATGGGCGACCCCTCCTACCAGGACCTGGTGGCCCAGGGCTACCTGTCCCAGGCGGTGGTGAACTACGTGGCTCTGCTGGGCTGGGCCCCCCACGGCGACCTGGCCGAGCAGGAGTTCTTCACCATGGATGAGCTGGTGGGGGCTTTCGAGATTTCCGGCATCTCCAAGTCCCCCTCCGCCTTCGACATGGACAAGCTGAACTACTTCAATGCCGCTTACCTGCGCGAGCTCACTTCGGAGGAGTTTGCCCGAGAGGCGGAGCCCTGGATCAGGCAGTCGGTGAAAAACCCGGCCTATGACGCCGCCGCCATCGCCGCCCTCCTCCAGGCCCGGTGCGAGAAACTGTCCGAGATCCCGGAGAAGGTGGATTTCTTCGACGTCCTGCCGGACTACAGCGTGGAGCTGTTCACCAACAAGAAGTCCAAGACCAACAGCGAGGTGTCCCTGACCATGCTGAAGGAGACCGTCCCGGTGCTGGAGGCCCTGCCTGAGTGGAGCCAGGATGCCATCCACGGGGCGCTGGTGGGACTGGCGGAGCGGCTGGGGGTGAAAAACGCCACCCTCATGTGGCCCCTGCGCATCGCCGTGGCGGGCAAGGCCGTCACTCCCGGCGGCGCGGTGGAGCTGTGCCGCATCCTGGGCAGGGAGGAGACCCTGCGCCGGGCGGCGCTGGGAATGGACAAGCTGCAATAACTTGAAAAGTTGTGCAAAAGCTTATGAGATGAAAAGATACGCCCCTCTGTGCGCAAGCGGTCCGCACAGAGGGGCGTATTTTGCCCTGAGACAAAATATTAAGAGAAATTTCAAGCCTTTTTCCTTGCGCTTTCCCCGCGTCCTCCATATAATTGAGGGCAGCACACAGAGAAACGGGGGGCGCGCAATGGAGCACATTCTGGTTGTAGACGACGACATCCACATCGGGGACCTTCTCCAGGAGGCCCTGGAGGAGGAGGGTTACCGGGTGAGCCGGGCCTACTCGGGCACCGAGGCGGTGCTGGCCCTGGACCGGGCCCGCCCCGACCTGATCCTGCTGGACCTGACGCTCCCCGGCCTGTCCGGGGAGGAGGCGCTGCCCCGCATGGCGGGCATACCCGTCATCGTGGTCAGCGCCAGGGCGGACGTGGACAGCAAGACCGCCCTGCTGCTGGGAGGCGCGGCGGACTACGTGACAAAGCCCTTCGCCCTGCGGGAGCTGCTGGCCCGGGTGGCGGTGCGGCTGCGGGAGGCCCCCGCCCGGGGGGACGCCTCCCTTGCCTTCCAAAACCTGCGGCTGGACCCGGCGGACCGCTTGGTGGAGGCGGACGGGGAAAGGGTCCGCCTCACCCGGACGGAGTACGCCATCTTGAAGCTGTTGATGGCAAATCCCGCCCAGGTGGTCACCAAGTCCCGGCTGCTGGAGCAGATCGGGCAGGACACCCCTGACTGCACCGAGAGCTCTCTGAAGACCCACGTCAGCAATCTGCGGAAAAAGCTGCGGGACGCGGGGGCCGGGGACTGCATCGAATCCGTCTGGGGAATCGGCTTCAAAATGAAAGCTTCAAAATGAAAGCTTGACGAAATCTGGACGATTTCCTTGACCGCTTTCTTGACCGTTCTCTGTTACCATGAGGGCATCCAAGGAAACGGAGGCTTTTTTATGGAATACGTACTGGTCACCCAGGGCCTGTCCAAGCGCTATAAGGACTTCAAGGCCCTGGACAATCTCTCCATGCACGTGCCCAAGGGCTCGATCTACGGCTTTGTGGGCCGCAACGGCGCGGGCAAGACCACCCTCATCCGGCTCATCTGCGGCTTGCAGTCCCCCACGTCGGGAACCTATGCCCTGTACGGTGTGGACAGTGGCCAAAAGGACATCGGCAAGGTCCGACGCCGCATGGGCGCGGTGGTGGAGACCCCCTCCATCTATCTGGACCTCACCGCCTGGGACAACCTGCGGGAGCAGCTCCGGGTGCTGGGGGTGCCATCGGATGACGGCATCCCGGAGCTCCTCAGGCTGGTGGGGCTGGAGGACGCCGGAAAGAAAAAGGCCCGCAACTTCTCCCTGGGCATGAAGCAGAGGCTGGGCATCGCCGTGGCGCTGGCGGGGGACCCGGACTTCCTGGTGCTGGACGAGCCGGTGAACGGCCTGGATCCCCAGGGCATCATCGACATACGGGAGCTGATTTTAAAGCTTAACCGGGAGCGGCGGATCACGGTGCTCATCTCCTCCCACATCCTGGACGAGCTGTCCAGGCTGGCCACCCATTACGGCTTTATCGACTCCGGCCGCATAGTCAAGGAGCTGTCCGCCCGGGAGCTGGAGGCCGCCTGCCGCAAGTGCCTGCGGGTGGAGGTCACCGACACCCGGGCCCTGGTCCGGGTGCTGGACCAGATGGGAGTGGACTACAAGATCCTGGACGACGGGCGGGCCGACGTATACGCCCAGGTGAACATCTCTCAGCTGGCCCGGGCGCTGGACGGGGAGGGCTGCGAGCTGCTGTCCGCCCAGGAGAGGGACGAGAGCCTGGAGAGCTACTTCGTCAACCTGGTGGGGGGTGGTTCCCATGATTAAGCTGTTGAGTGCCAACTTGATGCGGCTGTGGAAAAATAGCGCCTTCTGGGGCTCCATGGGGGTGTCCCTCGGCATGGGTGTGTTTATGGTGGTGGACAGCTGGCGCTCCGCCCAGGAGTCCGGCGGGGCCTGGGCCAGCACGCTGGACGCCGAGCTGTTCAAATACGCCGCCTTCATCGGCATCCTGGCGGCGGAGCTCATCCCCCTGTTCTTCGGCACGGAGTACAGCGACGGGGCCATCCGCAACAAAATTATTGTTGGGCAGTCCCGTCCGTCCATTTATTTTGCCAGCCTCATCACCGGGTATGCGGCCTGTGTGCTGTGCTCCGCCGCCTACATGCTGGGCTGTGCCGCGCTGGGCGTCCCCCTGCTGGGCTGGTTCACCCAGCCCCCTGTACTGCTGCTCACCGCGCTGGCCGGTTCCCTGCTCATGACGGCGGCGTTCTGTGCCGTCTTTACCTTTATCACCATGAACTGCTCCAAAAAATCCACCTCGGTGGTGATCTGTCTGCTGGGGGCGTTCGCGGCTTTTATCGGGGCGATTGTCATCCACTCCATGCTGGAGGCGCCGGAGTTCATCCAGAGCTATGAGCTCAGTGTGGGAGGCCAGATCGTATCGACCCTGACGGCGCCCAACCCCAACTACCTCACCGGGACAAAGCGGGAGCTTTATCAGTTTATCTTCGACCTTCTGCCCTCGGGGCAGTCTGTACAATACTGCTCCCTGCAATTCGGCGACCCCGCACGGCTGATGGGGCTGGCGGCGGCGGTGACCGCGTTGTTCACCGGGGCCGGGGGGTTGCTGTTCCGGCGAAAGGATCTGAAGTAAGGGCGGATACCGTCCGCCCGCAAAGAGAGGTGACTCCCATGCTCCCCTGGCTGCTGTGCGGCGCACTGCTTGTGACGGCGCTGATACTGTCGTTCCGTCTGCGGCTGCTCCAAAAAAACCTGGACGAGATCGCCGCCCAGCTGGGGGAGCGGCTGGCCTCCGACACCAACAATCCCATTTTTCTCTCCACCCGGGACCCCCACGCCCGGAAGCTGGCCGCTGAACTGAACGTTCAGCTCAAGGAGCTGCGCCGCCTCCGCCAGCGCTATGAGGACGGAGACCGAGAGCTGAAGGAGGCCGTCACCAACGTCTCCCACGACCTGCGCACGCCGCTGACCGCCATCTGCGGCTACCTGGAGCTGCTGGACCGGGGAGAGAAGACCCCAGCTCAGGCGCGCTACCTGTCCCTTATCGCCGGACGGGCGGAGGCCATGGGCCAGCTCATGGAGGAGCTGCTGCGCTGCTCGGTGGCCGCCAGCCTGGAGGACGAGCTGGCTTTAGAGCCGGTGGACCTGAACGGGGCGGTGGAGGAGGCGGTGGCTTCCCTCTATGGGGCGCTGGTAGAGGCGGGGATCACTCCCGCCGTCTCCCTGCCGGAGGGGCGGGTGGTGCGGGATCTGGACCGAAACGCCCTGGCCCGGGTGCTGGGCAATCTGCTGTCCAACGCGCTGAAATACAGCGCCGGGGACCTGGAGGTGACGCTGGCCCCGGACGGCACGATCACCCTGTCCAACGCCGCGGCCGGGCTGGACGAGGTGCGGGTCGGGCGGCTGTTTGACCGTTTCTATACGGTAGAGAGCGGCCGGGGCTCCACCGGGCTGGGGCTGTCCATCGCCCGCTCGCTCACCGAGCGGATGGGCGGGACTATCGCCGCCCGGTACGAGGCGGGGCGGCTGCGGGTAAGCGTCTGTTTTCCGCCGACCCGCTTGAAATGAAAATTGAGTCTTCTACCCACGTTTTCCCGCGTTTTTGTGCCAATATCTCGACATATCCAGCCTGGCCACCCGGGAGCTGACCAACCTGGGCATCATGAAATCCCCCGGCACCGGCAGCATGATCCTGTCCATATACGCCCCATTTTTGAGGACCAGCAGTGCATCGGCTATGTGGGGGCGGGGGTCTATGCCAGCCGCCTGATGGACGCCCTGCTGGACCTGAGCATCAAGGGCCTGCCCAACAGCGAGTACGTGTTTATGAACGTGGACACCGGCGTGTATCTCTACCACCAACATCGACCAGTCCTCCGCGCAGATCGGCACCATCATCAAGACCATTGAGGATATTGCCTCCCAGACCAACATCCTGGCCCTGAATGCCGCCGTGGAGGCCGCACGGGCCGGGACCGCCGGAAAGGGCTTCTCCGTGGTGGCCGACGAGGTGCGCACACTGGCCGCCAAGTCCGGCCAGGCCCGGGCGCTGCACGGCCTCATTGGCCGGTTCCAAATCTCATAAACGATCGGCGAGCCTATAAAACGGCCCCGCCCGGCCTGAACAAGCCTGTGTGGCTTGGCAGATCGAGCGGGGCCGCTTTTTGTTTTATGCGATGCCTCTACAGATTCGCGAACACGTCCATCTGCTTTTGCAGCTCTCCCACGATCTCCTGGTTGGTATCCATCCCCGCGGTGATCCCCGCCATGTCGTCCACCAGGACGCGGGTGCTGCCGGCGGCGCCGGCGAGGCCGGAGGCCGCCCCGTCAATGGAGCTGGAGATGCTGGAGATGGACGCGGCGATCTGGTCCATGGCGGTCTTCAGCCGGTCCGCCTGGTCGTTGAAGCCCTCCATGGCCCGGCCGATATAGTCCGAGTCCTCCCGGTACTGCCGCCCGGCCTGGACGGACCGCTCCAGCTGGTCCAGCACGGCCTGGCTCAGGTAATCGGCCAGCTCCCGGGCGCTGCTGGCCAGATAGTCCACGGCCCCCACGACCAGCCCGCTGACCTCCTGGATGTGGCTGGCGGTCTCCGCGCAGGAGTCGGCCAGCTGGTGGACCTCCTGGGCCACCACGGAAAACCCGGCTCCCGCCGCCCCGGCCCGTGCGGCCTCGATGGAGGCGTTGATGGCGATGAGGTTGGTGGAGGAGGAGATGCTGAGGATGTCTTTGGTCAGGGCGCTGATCTGCTCCACGTTCCTGCTCTTGTCGATGGCCTGGTCCAGCATGGTCAGGATATCCGCCGTTTTGGCCCGGACCGTCTCCGTCTCGCTGTGGGCGGAGCGCTCCATCTCCTCCGCCCGCTCCCGCATTCCGGCGGAGTAGGCGGTGATGGCGGCGCACTCCTCCGCCATGCTCTGGGTACTGGTCTGGGTGGCGGCGGCGCTGGAGGTGATGGCGGCAGCGCTGCCCGCGATCTCCTCCAGGGCGGCGGAGAGCTGATCCGTCAGCTGGGAAAGATTTTGGACGCTGCCGCTGGAGGTCTGGGTCCGCTGGCGGACCTCCCCCACCACGCCGTTGATGCGCTCGGAGCTGTCCTGAAGGGTGCCCATCACGTCGTGGATTGGGGTGAGGACGTACCTGCGAATGATTCGGAAGCCCGCCGCCACCAGAAGGACGCCCACCAGCAGGGTGACGGCGCTGGTGACCAGGGAGATGACGTAAACCAGGGTCAGCCGTCCCCGGGCCGCCTTCGCCTGACTGCTGACGGAGTCCGAGAGCGCGTCGATGTCCGCCTCTGCCGCCCCGCCCCAGCGGGCCACGTCCCCGTTTGCGGTGGCGTAGGCCTCCTGGGTCTTGCTGTCGGCGCTGGCGCAGACCAGGTAGACCAGGGCGTGCTTGAACTCGGTATAGCCCCGCAGGAGGGACTGATAGGTCTCCTGGTCCTCTGGGGCCACAAAGCTCTCATAGGCGGCCAGCTTCTCATCCAGGGCCTCCTCCTCCGCCTTGATCTCCTGCACCAGCTGGATCATGGTGGCGTGGTCCACCGCCACGATGTGGGACAGGGCCAGGCGGTGGATGTCCATGACGGACCGGCGGATGTCCTCCAGCCGCTCCTCGCTGGCCATGCTCTTGTCCACAATGCTCCCTGCGGTGGCGTGGACGTTGTTGATGCTGAATACCGCTAAAATATTGGACAGCAGTGTGATCAGACCCAGCAGGATGATGGGCAAGATCAAGCGCTGCTGAAGCGTCAGCCTGCCTTTCATATAATTTCCTCCCCGATATTGATGTGCGATCTCATTAGCGCTGGCTTACGGCCTGGGCCATGCGGTCCAGCTGGGCCTGGAGGGAGGCGCCGGAGGGGTTCCCCTGGGCCATGCTGGCCGCGAACTCGGCCACCGGGTCCCAAAACTTGCCGCCCACCCGCTGAAGCTGGGAATGGTTGGACTGTTCCAGAAGGGCCGCGATGGCCAGGGAGGACTGGACCGCTTGGGAGTTGGCCGCGCTGATGTTGGCCGGGCCCTGGCCCCGCATCTCGAAGCGCAGGCGCTGGTTCTCCTCGCTGGTGATCCACTCCGCCAGCCGCGTGGCCCACTCCGGATGGCGGGAATAGGCGTTGACCCCGATGAGCTTGCAGCCGGAGAAGGAGGCCATCTGCACATCTTGCTCCCCGCAGCGGTAGGTGGGCAGCTTGGCCGCGCCCATATCGTCCCCCCACGCCTTCCGCACGGCCACCGCGTTCCAAACGCCGCTGACGCCGGCGATGACCGAGCCGTCCTGAACGCCGGCGAGGAACTCACTGTCAGGCCGGTTGGAAAAGCCGGGGCTGGCCGCGATATCCAGCATGGCCTGGGCCACGTCCACCCCCCGGATGGGGCCGTCGGCGCTGTTCCAGGTGCAGTAGTTGGTTAGGCCGTCGTCGTTGAGGCCCACCTCCAGGCCGGTGTTGCCGAAAAAGGCATAGACATACCAGGCGGAGGACCAGTCCATGGCCACCAGCTTTCCCGCCTGGGCCGCCGCCTCCAGCATCCGCTCCAGGCTCTGGACGTCCTCCTGGGTGAAATAGGCTTTGTTATAGTATAGGAAGTAGCCGTTATCCGCCGTCAGGGGGTAGGCATAAAGAGCGTTTCCCACGCTGGCCGCTTCCACTGCGGCGGGGAGGGAGGCGCTGCGGATGGCGGCGTCATCCTCAATGGGGTCCAGCCCGCCGGCGGCGGCCAGCGCGGCCACCTGATCGTCGGCAAAGGCGAACACGTCCGCGCCGCCCTCCAGGTCGCCCAGCAGGACGTCCTTGCAGTGGGACTCGCTCTGGGGCTGGTAGGTGATCTGAAAGCTGGCCTGTCCCGCGTAATGGTTCTGGAAGGAGGTGAAGATCTCCTGCAGAAGGGCCTCGTCCTCCTCCGCGCCCCACACGGTCAGGGAGACGGTCTCGCTGGCCGGCGGCTGGCTGCCGGCGGGAGCCTGGGCCTGGCCGCCGCAGGCGGACAGCAGAGACAGTAAGAAACCAGATAACACCAGAAGAAAAAGCCGTCTTGCCATAGTTTATCATTCCTCCCGTTTACTTCCGGGCTATTATAACATCTCATGTCCCTGATTTCAATTGGATTTCTGGAGAGAGCGGCCTGATAAAGCGCATATGTTTGGACTTGATTTTACGGATGCGGGCTGTATAATGTAGACGAAGGGCTTTTCCGCAGGCGGCGAAAGGGGCCGCGGAGGCTTCACAATGGAAATAGGAGGGCAAGACAAATGCGGAAATGTATTCTGGTTGTTGACGATGACGAGATGAATTTAAAGCGGACCCAGATGATCCTGGAGGGCCAGTACGACGTGATCCTGGCCATATCCGGGCAGGAGGCGCTGAAAAAGCTTGGCCGGACCAGGATTGATCTGATCCTTCTGGATATCGCCATGCCGGGGATGGACGGCATCGAGACCTTTGAGTATATGAGGATGCTTTTGGTGGACACACCCGTGATTTTCCTCACCGCATCGGGAGACGAGAATGACGTGAGAAGCGCCATCAAGCTGGGCGCGGTGGATTACCTGAAAAAGCCCTTCCTCCCCTCGGAGCTGCTGAAACGGGTGGCGAAGGAGCTCGAGACGGAATGAGAGGGGAACGGCAGACCAGCAAGCATCTGCTTTTGGCCAGCGTCGTCACCATGGTCGGCATGATGCTGATGGTGATTACCATCGCGTTCTCCTGGGAGCTTTGGATGGTGCCGGTCTTTTTGATCGGCAACGCCATGGTGTGGTTCCTCCACATCGGAAAGTTCGGCATGGAGGAATTCTATGAGAACCTGTGCATCGGGCTGCTGCTGATCGGCTTCTTCTTCTTTGGCGTGCACAGCGTCAGCCTGTTTGACATACCGGCCGTGGCCTGTATGGTGCTGCTGATCTTCTCTATGATGGATAAAAAGCTGCCGCTGTATCTGATCACCGCCCTGTATATCCTGCAGCTGCTGTATCACCTGTTCATCCTGCGCACCATTGCCCCGGACATCACCGTGCAGGAGGTGATACGGCTGTGCCTCGGCACCACCGTGGTGGCGGGGGCGGTGGCCATCGCCAGGTATCGGATCAACAGAAGGATGGAGGACAGGAAGCAGCAGAGCAGCACCATGGCGCAGCTGGCGGCGGCCAAGCGGCAGAACGCCCAGTTCCTGTCAAACATATCCCACGAATTCCGTACGCCCGTCAACATGGTGCTGGGCCTCAGCGAGGTGGCCCTGGAAAAGGACGTCTCTCCCGAGGTCCGCGCGGACGTGCGCTCGATCCAGATGGCGGGCAAGCGGCTGTCCAGCCAGATCAGCAATATCCTGGACTATGCGGAGATTGTGGAGGGCACGCTGGCCGCAGCGGAAGAGGAGTACATGATCACCTCCGTGCTCAACGATGTGATCACCACCACGGCGGCTCAGAGCGGCAAGCGCCAGCTGGAGATGGTGTTTGACGTGGCGCCCCGGATACCGGCGGTGCTGGTGGGGGACGCGGAAAAAATCTCACACGTGCTGAAGATCCTCCTGGAGAACTCCATCAAGTTTACAGATGAGGGCGGCATCAACGTCTGCGTTGATTTTCGGAGAGAGAGCTATGGGATCAATCTGCTCATAGACGTGTATGACACCGGGATCGGCATGACGCGCTCCCAGCTCGCCCAGATGTACGAGGATTTTTACCAGGCGGATTCCGGCAGCAGCCGGGGGGCGGGGGGCCTGGGCCTGGGCATCCCCATCGCCCGGGGGCTTCTCCACGCCATGGGTGGGTTCATCCACTGCGACAGCGCGGACCGGCAGGGTATGGAGATCCACATCACCATCCCCCAGGGGGTGGCGGACGACCGGCCGGGGATGGCCCTCTCCAACCCGGAGCGGCTGTGCATCGGGTGCTTCTTCCGGCCGGAGAGGTACAGCTGCGACGATGTCAAGGAATACTATGACAAGATGATCCTGCACCTGGTGGAGGGGCTTGGGGTGGAGGGATACCAGGCCCACAACTTTGAGGGGCTTCTGAAGCTGCTGAGCAGCCACAAGCTGACCCATGTGTTCATCGCCCAGTCGGAATATGAGGAGAACAGCGGCTACTATGAGGACCTGGCAAACTCCATGCAGGTGGCGGTGATCGTGGAACGGGAGTTCGCGTTGAGGGCGGACAGCAGGCTGCTTGTGATCCGCAAGCCCTTTTTCGCCCTCTCCGTGGTAAATCTGCTCAACGGGAACTGGAGCGAGAGCAGCTTCGAGGAGACGCGGGCCGGGGGCCGCAGGCCCTTTACCTGCGAGGGGGTCCGGGTCCTGGTGGTGGACGACGAGGAGATGAACCTGGTGGTGGCCGAGGGCATTCTGGGCGGCTACGGGATGCAGGTGGACACCTGCCTCAGCGGTAGGCAGGCGCTGAAGCGGTGCGCGGATACCGCCTATGACGCCGTCTTCCTGGATCACATGATGCCGGGCTTTGATGGGGTGGAAACGCTCCGGCGCATCCGGGAGATGGGCAACGGGGCCTATCAGGACCTGCCGGTGATCGCTCTGACGGCAAACACCATCAGCGGCGCCAGGGAGATGTTCCGCCACGAGGGCTTTACGGAATTCGTGCCAAAGCCCATTGAGCGCCCCGTTTTGGAGCGGGTGCTGCGCCATGTTCTGCCCAGGCGCTGCATCCGATACGGCGCGCCGGCCGGGGACCGGGAGGATAAGGGCGCGGAGCCCGCGCCATCCGCCGCCGGGGAAGGGCCGGAGGCGGCCCCTGCTGAGACCGCTCCCACCGTAGCGGAGACCGCCGCGCCGGCGCAGGAAAGCCGTCTGCCCCGGGACGAGCTGGTGCGGGCGGGCATTGACGTGCAGATGGGGCTGGATTACTGCTGCGGGGACGAGGGATTCTACCTGGAGATGCTCCGAATGTTTTTCCAGCAGAGCGAGGGGAAGCGCAATGAGATCATGGCCCTGTATGAGGCGGAAAACTGGACGGATTACGCGGTAAAGGTCCACGCGCTGAAGAGCACCGCCCTGACCATCGGCGCGAAGGAGCTCTCGGAGTGGGCCAGGCTGCTGGAACGGGCGGGAAAAAATGGAGATATCCAGTACATCCACGACAATCATGGCCAGCTGCTACGGCTGTACCAGGAGGTCTGCGGCAGCATTGCCGGACTGTGATCTGAATGGAGATGGGGGAGGCACAGCGTGGTAAAGGAATGGCTTAAAAGACACTTTGACCACAGGATCAGCCTGCGGGAGCGCATGTTCCGCCTGGTCACGGGCGTGTGCATGGTGGCGCTGATGTTCATATTGCCCATGGGCAGGAGTATCGTCAATCTGCTGATCCTGGCGGTGAGCCTGGTCTATATGGCGGCGGTGGTGGACATCAGCATCAAAAGGGAGCGTATCAACGCGGGGGCCACATCCATCACGGTGCTGCTGCTGGTGGTCCTGCCGGTGAGCTTTTTCACCGCGGGCGGCTTTTACAGCGGAGTGCCCGAGTGGTTTGTGCTGTGCTTCATCTATATCAGCATGACGCTGGCGGGAAGGCGGAAGCTAGTATTTTTCCTGCTGTGCGCGGTGGAGACGCTGCTGTGCTACTATCTCGCCTACAGCTTTCCCGAGTATGTCAGGCAGAACACCCAGGCCAGGTCCTTTTTTGATTCCGCCTACTCCGTGGTGATGGTAGGTGTGCTCACCAGCGTGCTGCTGCTGTTTCTGAATCAGCTTTATGAGAAGGAAAATCAGCTCACCAAGCAGCAGAAGAAAGAGATCGAGGAGCTGAACCAGGCGGAGAATCACTTTTTCTCCAGCATGAGCCATGAGATCCGCACTCCCATCAACACCATCATCGGGCTGAACGAGATCATCCTCCGGGGGGATATCCCCGAGGATGTGGCGGAGAACGCCAGGAACATCCAGGGCGCCAGCAAGATGCTGCTGACGCTGATCAATGACATTCTGGATCTGTCCAAGATCAAATCCGGGAAAATGGAGATCGTCAACGTCTCCTACATGACCGGCGAGCTCTTCTCGGACATTGTCAACATGATCTGGGTGAAAGCCCAGAAAAAGGGGCTGGAATTCCGGCTCTATGTGGACTCCTCCATCCCCAGCATGCTCTGCGGCGACGAGGTGCGCATCAAGCAGGTACTGATCAACCTGCTGAACAACGCCGTCAAATACACCAGCGAGGGCTCCGTCACCCTGTCCATTCGGTGCGAGCGGATCGGGCTGAACCGGGTGCGGGTCTGGTACACCGTGGAGGACACGGGCCAGGGGGTGAAAAAGGAGGACATCCCTTACCTGTTCAACGCCTTCAAGCGGGTGGACGAGCGGAAAAACCGCCACATTGAGGGGACCGGGCTGGGGCTGAGCATCGTCCATCAGCTGGTGGAGCTGATGGGCGGCAGGATCAGCGTGAACAGCGTCTATACGAAGGGCTCCATCTTCATCGTGGAGCTGGAGCAGGACATTGTGGACGACAAGGAGCTGGGGACGTTTACGCTGGCCTCCCGTACAACGGCCCGCAACGGGGAGCAGTACAAGCAGAGCTTTGAGGCGCCGGAGGCCCATCTGCTGGTGGTAGACGACAATGAGATGAACCTGCTGGTGGTGCGCAAGCTGCTGGAGGCCACAAAGATCCAGATCGACACGGCCGCCAGCGGCGCGGAGTGCCTGAGGCTGACCCAGGCCCAGCGGTACGACTGCATCCTGATGGACCACCTGATGCCGGAGATGGACGGGATCCAGTGCCTGCGGGCGCTGCGCACACAGCCGGCGGGGCTGTGCCAGGACACGCCGGTGATCGCCCTGACGGCCAACGCGGGAAGCGACCAGCAGATGCTCTATCGGAAGGAGGGCTTCAGCGGCTATTTGGCAAAGCCGGTGAACGGGGCGCTGCTGGAGGCAGCCGTGCTCAGCATACTCCCCAAGGAGCTGGCCAACCTCAGCGAGGGCGCCAGCCAGTCGGAGATCGGCAAGGACGTCCTGATCTTCGAGCAGGCCCAAAGAATTCCGTTGATGATCACCACGGACAGCGTCTGCGACCTCCCGGAGCCGCTGAAAAAGGAGTTCGGCATTGCCGTATGCCCCTACTACATCTGCACGGAGCAGGGGCGCTTCTTGGACGAGGTGGAGCTGAAGGCGGACGACCTGATCGTGTACATGGCCGAGGGGAACAACGCCTTCTCTCTGCCCCCCGAGGTGGAGGATTACGAGAGATTCTTCGCCGAAAGGCTGACCACGGCCCAGAATGTGATCCATATTACCATGGCAAAGCAGGAGAGCCAGGGATACGAAAACGCCCTGGAGGCGGCAAAATCCTTTGACAATATCACAGTGCTGGATTCCGGGCACCTCTCCAGCGGCATGGGGCTGGCGGTGCTGCATGCCGCGTCCATGGCGGAGCAGCACGCCGGGAAGGGGGAGATCATACAGGCGGTGGAGGACCTCAAAGGCCGCCTGACCTCCTCGCTGATCATCGACAGCACCCACATGATGTGCCAGGCGGGGCATCTCTCCAAGCGGATCCAGCTGCTCTGCGACACCCTGCTGCTCCACCCCGTCCTCATGATGCGCAAGAGCCGGATGGTGGTTGGAGCGATGGAGATGGGCAATTTCGCCCGAGTGGCGCGGAACTACGTGCGGAAGATACTCCGGGACGCGGACCATATTGACCGGCGGATCCTGTTTATCACATACGCGGGTATGGATGAATCCAGCCTGAAATACATCCAGGAGCTGGTGGAGCAGTACTGTCCGTTCGAGCAGGTTTACCTGCAAAAGGCGTCCGCAGCCATCGCCAGCAACTCCGGCCCCAGGGCCTTTGGCCTGCTGTTTATGCGGAAATAAGGCGGTCCGCGGTCCAGGACGCGTTCGCCGCGGCCGGCAGTGGCGGCGTCTGCAAAAAAAGTCTTGCAAAGTGGGGAAGATAGGGGTACAATACCTCTGGACAATTGAACAGACGGGAGCTTGTACTACAGGCTGAGAGGAAGGTGCGACCTTCGACCGATAACCTGATTTGGATAATGCCAACGTAGGGACGCCTGTGCCAGCATGGGTTTTGATGGAGGCCGCCAAATTGGGCGGCCTCTGTTTTTGTCCTGAGCTTTTTTGGAAAGGAAGTGAGAACCGGCACATCCCAAATCAATTTGGGCGGACAGGAGGGGAGCGCCTCAGGTCTGTAAGCGCAGCGATGGGAAGCCGTGTTCCGGCGTGAGAGGAAGCCAGTGAGCTTCGCCTTTGCGGCGGAGGCCGCGCATTTGGGGAGCGACGCTGTGACTGCCGTTCTCACATCATTTTCAAAGGAGATCACACCATGAAGAACATGAACCGTACTCAAAAACTGTGCCTTGCCGCCGTTTTATGCGCCGTGGCGGTGGCGGGGAGCCTGCTCTCCTTCCCTGTCGCCGGGAGCAAGTGCGCCCCGGTGCAGCATATGGTCAACATCCTGTGCGCCGTCCTGCTCGGTCCCGGCTACGGCGTGGGCGCGGCCTTTGTAGCCAGCCTGCTCCGCAATCTTTTGGGCCAGGGCAGCCCCATGGCCTTCCCCGGCAGCATGTGCGGGGCGCTGCTGTGTGGGCTGGCCTATTGGAAAACGAAAAACATCCCCCTTACCCTGGCGGCGGAGGTGTTCGGTACGGCGGTGCTGGGAGGGCTGTGCGCCTACCCGGTGTCCATCCTGGTCATGGGGAAGAAAGCGGGCGAAATCGCCTTCTACGCCTACATCATCCCGTTTTTCATTTCCACTGCGGCGGGCGCGGCGCTGTCCGGGGTCATCCTGGGGGCGCTGAGCAGGTCCGGGGCGTTGAAGCGTCAAGGGGAGGAGGTCTGAGCCATGCTGGGAGAACTGCTTGACAACGTGAGACAGCGCCATCCGCTGGTCCACAACATCACCAACTATGTCACCGTCAACGACTGCGCCAACATTCTGCTGGCCTGCGGCGGCTCGCCCATCATGGCCGACGACATCGGCGAGGTGGAGGAGATCACCGCCCTGTGCGCCGGGCTGAACATCAACATCGGTACGCTGAACGCCCGGACCATCCCCGCCATGCTGGCCGCGGGGAAAAAGGCCAATGAGCTGGGCCGTCCGGCGGTGCTGGACCCGGTGGGGGCGGGGGCGTCCAGGCTGAGGACGGACACCGCCCTGCGTCTGCTGGACCAGGTGCGCTTTGCCGTCATCCGGGGGAACATCTCCGAAATCAAGACCCTGGCCCTGGGGGGCGGCTCCACCCAGGGGGTGGACGCCGACCTGGGCGATGCGGTGACAGAGAACTCCCTGGAGGAGGCGGTCCGCTTCGCCAAGGGCTTTGCCCGGAAAACCGGGGCGGTCATCGCCATCACCGGGGCCATCGACATCGTGGCCGGCGGGGAGCAGGCCTTCTGCGTTTTCAACGGCCACCCTATGATGAGCCGCGTCACCGGGACAGGCTGCCAGCTGTCCGCCATGACGGCGGCCTATGTCACCGCCAACCCGGACAGGCCGCTGGAGGCCGCGGCGGCGGCGGTGTGCGCCATGGGGGTGTGCGGCCAGCTGGCCCACCGACGGATGGGGGAGCTGGACGGCAATTCCTCCTACCGCAATTACATCATCGACGCGGCGTACCATTTGGACGGGGAGACCCTGGAGCGGTACGCCAACTATAAAATGCTTTGACAGGATGTGGGACCATGAGATGTGAAAAAGAGACCATGCTGCTCTACGCCGTCACAGACCGGGCATGGACGGGGACCCAAACCCTGTACCAGCAGGTGGAGTGCGCCCTGAAGGGGGGCGTCACCTGCGTCCAGCTCCGGGAGAAGAACCTGCCGGAGACGGAATTTCTGGCGGAGGCCAAAGAAATCGGCGCCCTGTGCCGGGCTTATGGAGTTCCCTTTATTATTAACGACAATGTAGAAATCGCCCTGGCCTGCGGCGCGGACGGCGTCCATGTGGGCCAGAGCGATATGGAGGCGGGCCGCGTTCGGGCCGCCGTGGGCGAGGGCATGATGATGGGCGTGTCCGCCCGGACTGTGGAGGAGGCCCTGGCGGCCCAGCGGGCCGGGGCGGACTACCTGGGGGTGGGGGCGGTGTTTACCACCTCCACCAAGCTGGACGCCGAGGCGGTGTCCCGCCAGACGCTGAAGGACATCTGCGACGCGGTGGACATACCCGTCACCGCCATCGGCGGAATCAGCAAAGACAATATTTTGGAGCTGTCCGGCACCGGCATCGACGGCGTGGCCCTGGTTTCCGCTATCTTTGGGGCCGAGGACATCGAGGGCCGCTGCCGGGAGCTGAAGGAGCTGGCCCGCGGGGCGGCAGGCATATGATCACAGGCGCGATTTTTGACGTGGACGGCACCCTGCTGGACTCCATGTCCATCTGGGACACCGTGGGGGAGGACTACCTGCGCTCCATCGGGTACCGGCCCAGGGAAGACCTAAATGAGGCGTTCAAAGATATGAGCCTGGACCAGGCGGCCCGATACTATCGGACCGAGTACGGCGTAAGGTTGTCCGTAGAAGAGATCACGGCGGGGGTCAACGCCATGCTGGAGGATTTCTACCGGCACAAAGCCGCCTTGAAGCCGGGGGCGGGGGAGTTTGTGCGGGCGCTGTCCCACTGCGGGGTGAGGCTGTGCATCGCCACCGCCACAGACCGATATCTGGTGGAGGCCGCCTTGGAGCGGTGCGGGGTGCTGTCCTGCTTCGAGAGGATCTTCACCTGCGGCGAGGTGGGGCATGGCAAGGACGAGCCGGATATCTTTGAGGCGGCGCTCCGCTTTTTGGGGACGGAGAGATCGAAAACCGTGGTCTTTGAAGACGCGCTCTACGCTGTCCAGACCGCGAAAGAAGCTGGCTTTAGAGTGGCGGCGGTCTACGATATCCACGAAAAAAAGCAAGCGGAGGTCCGCCGCCTGACAGACCTCTACCTGGAGAATTTTGAGCAATTATTCGGGCCGGAATTTGCGGGCCATTTTCTCTAATTCCCGGTTCTTCCCATGCTCCAAAATGTATTGATAGACTCTGTCGTAATACAGTGCCGCGTGGACAAGGTTTGGCTCCAAAAGGGGCAGGACGTCAGTCAAGCGTTTCTTGCAGAGCCGATTGATCTGCTTTAGCTGTTCTGTGTCACGTTTTTTCCGCTGGGCCTCCTGGGGTGGGTAGCCCTGCCCGAAGGGGGTGTGAAACAGTGTGCGCATCGTTGCCGTAAAATTGATCTCGCCGGCCCATCCCCAGTTGAGGCCCAGCGGGTAGGAAATGGCATTGCCGTTGTTAATTGGTCCAAACAGGGAGGCATCCGCCGGATTTTCGGCATAGCCGCAGATTACCCCCGGCAGGCTGTTGCAGGCCAGCATCATCCCCTGGCCAGATGAGCAGCCGGTGATGATGAAATCGACAGCCCCGCTCTCCAGAAGAAGGCTGACGCACAGCGCGGTCTCTATGTAGGTGAGGGGTTCCCCGCTGTTTTCGAACACGCCAAAATTGATCACCGCATGTTCCTTTGGAATGGCCTGCACTGCATATTGCTCCAGCATCGGGTTTTTATTTCTTTGTGAAGCGGCCTGAATGATCCCTATTTTCATGTGTACCTCCGAAGCGATATATTATACTACAACAAGACCTGGGGCACAAGCAGGCAGGTAAGACCGAAAGAAAAGAGAGGCGGAACAAAGGACCCGCTCTCTTCCGTTCAATAAATACAATGCAAAGGAGACACGGCAATGAGAACAGCTCTATCAATCGCCGGCAGCGATTCCAGCGGGGGCGCCGGGATTCAGGCGGACCTGAAAACCATGGCTATGAACGGTGTTTACGGCATGAGCGCCGTCACGGCCCTCACCGCCCAGAACACCACCGGCGTGAGGGGGATTGTGGAGGTCAGCCCCGAATTTTTGGAGAAACAGCTGGACGCGGTATTTGAGGACATCTTCCCCGACGCGGTGAAAATCGGCATGGTGGCCTCCGCCGGGCTGGTGGAGGCCATCGCGGGCCGTCTGCGGCATTACGGCGCGAAAAACATCGTGGTGGACCCGGTGATGGTGGCCACCAGCGGGTCGGCGCTGATGAAAACGGACGCGGTAGAGGTGCTCACTCGGGATCTGTTCCCCCTGTCCGCCCTGGTCACCCCCAACATCCCCGAGGGGGAGGTGCTGTCGGGCATGTCCATCCAAAACCGGGAGGACATGGAAAAAGCCGCCCAAACAATCAGCGCGGCGTTCTCCTGCCCGGTTCTTTTGAAGGGCGGTCACGCTTTGTGCGACGCGGACGACTTGCTGTGTGTGGATGGGGAGCTGGCCTGGTTCCACGGGGAGCGTATCGACAACCCCAACACCCACGGCACGGGCTGCACCCTGTCCAGCGCCATTGCCGCCAATCTGGCGAAGGGTTTTTCCCTGGAAGCGGCGGTGAGGCGGGCCAAGGAGTATATCTCCGGGGCGCTGGCGGCGGGGCTGGACCTGGGCCGGGGGGCCGGTCCCATGGACCACATCTTCGACCTGAACAGCCGCTTCGCCCAAGAGGCATGAACATCTGCAAGAAAGGGAGCAATATCATGAGAAATTACGCGACACAGATGGAGGCCGCCCGTCAGGGCGTCATCACCCCTGAGATGGAGGCGGTGGCCAAAAAGGAATACCGCACTTCGGAGGAGATTCGGGAGTGGGTGGCCAAAGGGCAGGTGGCCATCTGCGCCAACAAGCTGCACACCTGTCTGGAACCCAATGGGGTGGGCTCCATGCTGCGCACCAAGATCAACGTGAACCTGGGGGTGTCCCGGGACTGCAAGGACTACGACGTGGAGATGAAAAAGGTGATGGCGGCGGTGGACATGGGAGCGGAGGCCATCATGGACCTGTCCTCACACGGCAACACCCAGCCCTTCCGTCAGAAGCTGGTGCGGGAATGCCCCGCCATGATCGGCACCGTGCCGGTGTACGACAGCGTGATCCACTACCAGCGGGACCTGGCCACGCTGTCCGCCAAGGATTTCATCGACGTGGTGCGGCTCCATGCCCAGGACGGGGTGGACTTCGTCACCCTCCACTGCGGCATCACCCGCAAAACCATTGACCAGATCAAGACTCACAAGCGGAAGATGAACATCGTCTCCCGGGGGGGCTCTCTGGTGTTCGCCTGGATGAGCATGACCGGGGAGGAAAACCCCTTCTACCAGTATTTTGACGAGATCCTGGACATCTGCCGGGAGTACGATGTGACCATCTCCCTGGGGGACGCCTGCCGTCCGGGCTGTTTGGCCGACGCCAGCGACGTGTGCCAGATCGAAGAGCTGGTGCGGCTGGGTGAGCTGACCAAGCGGGCCTGGGCAAAGGACGTGCAGGTCATGGTGGAGGGACCCGGCCACATGCCCATGGACCAGATCGAGGCCAACATGAAACTCCAGCAGACCATCTGCATGGGGGCGCCCTTCTATGTGCTGGGTCCAATTGTCACCGACATCGCCCCCGGCTACGACCACATCACCTCCGCCATCGGTGGGGCGATGGCTGCCTCGGCGGGCGCGGCCTTCTTGTGCTACGTCACTCCCGCCGAGCACCTGGCCCTGCCCAACGTAGACGACGTAAAACAGGGCATCATCGCCTCTAAAATCGCCGCCCACGCGGCGGACATCGCAAAAAAGATCCCCCACGCCCGGGACCTGGATGACGCCATGGCGGACGCCCGGCGGACCTTCGACTGGGAGAAGCAGTGGGAGTGCTCCCTGGACCCGGAGACCGCCAAGGCCATCCGGGCGGACCGGGCCCCGGAGCATGAGGACAGCTGCTCCATGTGCGGCAAGTTCTGTGCCGTGCGCAGCATGAACAAGGCGCTGAGCGGCGAGTACATCGACATTTTGTGAGAATGGGACGGGACATGAAGCGGCGGTGCGTCATCATTGGCGGTGCGGCAATCAAGGACCACCAGGCCGTCTGGGAGTACCTGAACCCGGACGATTTCAATATCTTCTGCGACAGCGGGCTGTTCCACCAGGAGGCGCTGGGCATTGAGCCCCACCTGATCGTGGGGGATTTCGACTCCCACGAAAACCCCCACTTGAATGTGGAGACCATTGTGCTCCCCTGTGAGAAGGACGATACAGACACGGTGTACGCCGCGAAGGAGGCCGTCAGGCGGGGCTTTGACGACTTTCTGCTTCTGGGCGCTGCGGGGGGGAGGCTGGACCACACCCTGGGCAACCTGTCCATCCTGCTCTCCCTCCACGCCAAGGGCAAGCGGGCCCTGCTGGTGGACGACTACTCGGAGATGGAGGTGGTAGGGCGGGGGCCGGCGTATATCGACGATTCCTTCCCCTTCTTCTCCCTGCTGAACATCTCCGGGACCGCCCGGGGTATCACCGTTGAGGACGCGAAATACCCCCTGCGGGACGCGGAGATACCGTGTACCTACCAGTACGGCGTCAGCAACGAGGCGCTGCCCGGATGCCGGGCCCGGGTGTCCGTGGAGGAGGGGGAGCTGCTGCTGGTCAGGGTGCGGCGGGGTTCTTTTTAAACTGGGTTTAAGCTGTCCGTCTTGGTTCCTGATTGAAATCCAGGGAAAAGTATGTTACCATGAGAACCACCAAGGAAAGGACAGGGAAGCTCGGCTCCAGCTGACGGACGGAGGGGCGCCGTCCCAGCAGAGCTGACGCATTGACGGAATTTCAAACGCTTTACGCAAAAGGAGTGTACACTCCTTTTGCGCTTTGCCGAGGGCAAAGCGCAAATTCTCTCTGGAGGCGGCACGGTGATGAATACGCTTTTCGACGAAAAACGCCTGCGCAAGCTGATCGCCAACCTGAATATTCTCACCAGCGTGCCCGCCAACATCCTGGATGCCCAGGGCCGGGACCGCTACCTGTTCGGCGGCCATCCCCCTTTTTGCAGGGCCGTCAACGCCGACCCGGAGGGCCATGAGCGCTGCATCGCCTGCGACGTCTGGAAGGTCAAAAACTATACCTCCGACGGGGGCTTTCAGTTTTACCGCTGCCACCTGGGGGTCTGTGAGGCCATCATGCCCCTTTACAGCAAGGACGAGCCCCTGGCCTATCTGATTTTTGGGTGCTTTTTGGACAGCTCTCCCATTGAGGAGCAGTGGGCCTGTACCCAGTCCCTGCTGGACTGGTGGCAGGGGGACCTGGACGAGCTGCGCCGGGCCTTCCTCCAATTCCGCCAATTTTCCGCGGAGGAGCAGCGGGCCTACGCCGAGACCCTGGAGGCCCTGGCCGCCTACATCCGGCTGGAGGGCCTCATTTCCAGCGCCGAGCAGAGCGACCTCCAAAAGCTGGAGCTCTACCTGGACCAGCACTATATGGAGAAGCTGTCTTTGGCGGTCATGGCCAAGGAGCTGCATATCGGCCGCACCAAGCTGTGCGCCCTGGCCAAGGAGCTGTCCGGGGGGCGCACCCTGTCCTGGCTCATCGCCCATCGCCGCATCGGCGCCGCGAAGCGGCTGCTGATCCAGAGCACGCTGCCCATATCCGCCGTGGCGGAGGAGGTGGGCATTGACGACTACAACTATTTTTCCAAGGTGTTCCGCTCCGTCACCGGCGTGACACCCAGCTTCTTCCGCAAAAATGCCCGCCGTGCCCTGGAGGAGCCGGATGAAAATGACAACGAAATTTTCAAATAAATCGTACGAATTTTCATGTTCGTACGATTTTTCTATAAAGTGGACGTTTCCCCCTATTTATTCGCAGAATGTATAAGTACAATGGGAGTCAGCAGGGCGCGTTTTGTGAGATTTGTCAACAGCTCTGTACCCCTTTCCCAGGCCTTTCCAGCCTGGCGGGGACCAAATTATGAGAAGGAGAATGAAAATGAAGAAGATTCTTGCAATGCTGCTGGCCATGGCAATGATGCTCTCTCTGTTTGCCTGCGGCAACGGCGACAAGCCCTCCAACGGCGACGGCGACAGCAAAACCAGCACCGCCCCCACCGAGACCAAGCAGCCCGACCAGCAGCAGGGCGGCGACAAGACCGCCATCAATGTGATCATTTCCCAGTACGGCAACTACACCCAGGAGTGGTGGACCCAGTTCGAGAAGGACTTTGAGGCCGCCAACGACACCGTGGACCTGAATATTGAGATTGTCTCCTGGAACGACATCTATTCCGTGGTGTCCACCCGGATTCAGTCCAAGCAGCAGCCCGACATCCTGAACATCAGCGGCTTCGCCGACTATGTCAACGATGACCTGCTGATGAAGGCTGAGGATTACACCTCTGAAGAGGTGCAGAAGAAGATCATCCCCAGCTTCTGGGAGTCCAACGCCATCGACGGCACCGTGTGGGCCCTGCCTATCCTGGCCTCCTGCCGCTCCCTGTTCTGCAACATGGACCTGCTCAATGAGGCGGGCGTCACCGAGGCCCCCAAGACCTGGGACGACGTGCTCACCGCCTGCCAGGCCGTGAAGGATAAGTTCGGCGACTCCATCGTGCCCTGGGGCCTGGACATCTCCACCGACGAGGGCCAGGCGGCCTTCTCCTACTACAGCTGGAACTTCGGCGGCGGCTTTGTGGACGCCAACGGCGACTGGGCCCTGAACAGCGCCGAGAACGTGCAGGCCGTGGAGTACATCAAGAAGCTTATCGACTCCGGCTACTGCAACTCCGCTCCCTACACCGACACCCGCTATCCCCTCCAGGACGCCTTCAGCGCCGGCACCCTGGCTATGATGATCGGTCCCATGAACATGGTGAAGGCCGACTCCACCGTGAACTACCAGTCCTCCAGCATTCCCGGCAAGGGAATCGGCCTGGGCGTATGCGACCAGCTGATGGTGTTCAAGAATGACGCGGCCCCCGACCAGGATGCCCGCACCGCCGCCATCAAGGCTTTCTTCGATTTCTTCTATGACTGCGAGCGGTACTCCGACTACATGGTGTACGAGGGCTTCCTCCCCGCCACCCTGGATTCCTCCGACTACCTGGCCTCCAACGCCGAGAAGCACAAGGTGGGCGGCTCCGACGCCACCGGCAACAGCGAATACTTCAAGACCTTCTGTGCTCAGCTGCCCGACTGCCAGTTCTACCCCATGCAGAAGAGCGAGTGGATGGACGTGCGCAACGGCGTCATCTCCGCCGAGCAGAACGTCTGCCAGGGCGCGATCTCCGCTCAGGAGGCGCTGGACAATCTCCAGAACGAAATCGCCGGGTAAGTAACAGCTCCCCGGACAACTCCAGAGGGGCCGGGTCACCGGCCCCTCTGAGCATTACAGCCGGATTGCCGCTCCCGCGGCCAAGGCAGACCCAGTGAGGAGGCGCGTATATGAAAGAAAGCACAAAGCTCCGTGTCAACCCGGAGCCTGTTACCCCCCAAAAAAATGAGGCGGCGCCGCCAAAGCACCGCACGCCTTTGAAGCGGCGGGTGGAGCCGTACATCTGGCTGCTGCCCAGCATCGTCATGATGGGCGTGCTCATCCTGATCCCCATCGTCACCGTGTTCCAGACCTCGTTCTCCGAAATCAGCAAGGCCGGCGTTTTCAAGGGCTTTAACGGTATCGACAACTATCTCTGGATCTTCAAGCAGGCGGCCTTCCGAACCACCTTGAAAAACACCGTGGTGTGGACGGTGGTGGTGGTGGGCCTGTCCACCATCATCGGCATTGTGCTGGGCCTGGTGCTCAATGAGAAGTTCCACGGCCGGAAGATCGTCCGGGCCATTGTGGTCTTCCCCTGGGCCACCGCCCTCATTATCCAGTCCGTGGTGTGGAAGTACATCATCAACGCCGACTACGGCGCGCTGAACAACCTGCTCTACAATTTGGGCATCATCAAGAGCTACGTAAACTGGACGGCCACCCCCCAGGCCTTCTTCGCCTGGGAGTGCTTCGTGGGCATTCTGGTCACGGTTCCCTTCGTCACCTTCTGCGTGCTGTCCGGCCTCCAGAGCATCGACACCTCGCTTTACGAGGCCGCCGACGTGGACGGCGCCTCCTTCTGGGACAGGCTGTTCCGGGTGACCCTCCCCCTGCTCATGCCCAGCCTGACGGTGTCCACCGTGTTGAACATCATCTATGTGTTCAACTCCTTCCCCATTGTGTGGACCATCTCCAAGGGCGACCCGGCGGACCAGACCCACACCCTGGTGACCTACCTGTACAAGCTGTCCTTCACCAACCAGCGGGTGGGTGAGGCTGCGGCGGTATCCGTGGTGGGCTTTGTGATTCTGGCGTTCTGCGCCAGCATCTACATGGTCATGACCCTGCGGGCGGAAAAGGAGGAGTGAACATGAGGACAAAGAAGAATCCTTTTACCCGGGTGGCGCTGTACCTGTTCGTCTTTGTCGTCTGCGTCATCATCCTATATCCCTATTTTGTGATGTTCACCACCGCCGCCAAGAGCAACGACGAGATGTACGCCATCGGCGGCTCCCTGCTTCCCTCCGTGTGGAACTGGTCCGTCTTTGCGGAGATCTGGCAGGACGCCCCGGTGTTCCAGTACCTGATGAACTCTCTGATCGTGGCCGGAGGGGCCACCCTTCTGGCCATCCTGTGCGGTGTTCCGGCGGCCTACGCCCTATCCCGGATGCGCTTCAAGGGCAAGGGCATCTTCATGGGCGCGGTCATCATGAGCCAGATGTTCTCCCCCGTGGTGCTGCTGGTGGGCATCTACCGGCTGATGACCAACATGGGCCTTACCAACAGCCTGCTGGGCCTGGTCCTGCTCAACGCGGCCTTTAACCAGGCCTTCGCCATCTGGCTGCTTCGGGGCACCTTTACCTCTATCTCCTCCGAGATGGAGCAGGCCGCCAAAATCGACGGCTGCGGCACGGTGCAGGCCCTGCTTCGGGTGCTCCTCCCCGTGGCCGCCCCCGGCATTGTCACCACCCTGATTTTCGTGTTCATCAACGCCTGGAACGAGTATACCATTGCGTTGACCCTCATCTCGTCCGACACCCTCAAGCCCATCACTGTGGGTATTAACGTGTTCTATGGCTTCAACTTCATTAAGTGGCAGCACCTCTTTGCCACTTCCATCTTCGCCACCATCCCGGTGATCATCCTGTTCCTGTGCATCGAGAAGCACCTGGTCAGCGGGCTGACCTCCGGCGGCGTGAAGGGGTAATACAGAATTCTGGGCCTCAGCCGCAGCCAAAGCCCTGGAAGGAGAGAGAGAATGAACATCAAGTTTGGAACCGGAGGCTGGCGGGCCATCATCGGGGACGGGTTCACCAAGGCAAACGTCCAGCGGCTGGCCGCCGCTCTGGCCCGGAAGATGAAGGACGAGGGCGTGGCCCAGCGGGGCTTCCTCATCGGCTATGACCGGCGGTTTTTGTCCCAGGAGGCCGCCCACTGGGCCGCCGAGGTGATGGCCGGGGCGGAGGTGCCCTGCATGGTGGTGGAGCGGGAGGCCCCCACCCCCCTGATCATGTTCGCCGTGAAGTACTATGAGCTGTCCTACGGCATGGCGGTGACCGCCAGCCACAACCCGGCGCTGTACAACGGGGTGAAGGTATTCACCAGAGGGGGCCGGGACGCCGACGAAAACGTGACGGCCAGCATCGAGCAGTATATCACCGCCCTGCCGGACAGCCCCTACCCGGTGGTGCCCTACGAGACGGGGGTGCGCACGGGGCAGATCCAGATCATCGACCCCATGAACCCCTACATCGACTCCATCATTCGGTCGGTGAATATGGACGCCATCCGCTCCAGGGGGCTGAAGGTGGTGCTGGACCCCATGTTCGGGGTGTCCAAGACGGCGCTGAGCACCATCCTCATCACCGCCCGGTGCGACGTGGACGTGATCCACGAGCGGCGGGACGCCCTGTTTGGCGGACGGCTCCCCGCGCCCAACAGCAAGACCCTCATCGGCCTCCAGTCCTTTGTGGAGGAGAACGGCTGCGACATCGGTATCGCCACCGACGGCGACGCGGACCGGCTGGGGGTCATTGACGACCGGGGGGAGTTCCTCCACCCCAACAAGATCCTGGTGCTGCTGTATTACTACCTGCTGCGGTACAAGGGGTGGCATGGGGCGGCAGTGCGCAATATCGCCACCACCCACTTATTGGACGCCATCGCGGCGGAGTTCGGCGAGACCTGCTATGAGGTGCCGGTGGGTTTCAAGTATGTGTCCGGCAAAATGCTGGAGACCGGCGCGGTGATCGGCGGGGAGAGTTCCGGCGGCCTGACGGTCCGGGGCCACATCCAGGGTAAGGATGGCATCTATGCCGCCTCCCTGCTGGTGGAGATGCTGGCCACCACCGGGCGGAGGCTGTCCGAGCTGTACCAAGAGATCACGGACCGCTACGGGACCTTTGAGATGGTGGAGCGGGGCTACCGCTTCTCCCCGGAGGAGAAGGCGCGCATCCACCGGCTGGTGATTGAGGAGGAGCGGCTGCCCGATTTTGGGTTGGACATCGAAAGGGTGAGCTACGCCGACGGCTGCAAGGTGTATTTCAAGAACGGCGGCTGGCTGATCTCCCGCTTCTCCGGCACGGAGCCTCTGCTGCGGGTGTTCTGCGAGATGGACACCGCGGAGCGGGCGGCGGAAACCGCCGCCTGTATGGAGTGTTTCCTGGGGCTGGAGGGGCAAAACATCGAATAACAAGGAGACGGAGGCCGAAAGGCCTCCGTCTCAGTCTGTCGAAAAGCGGGCTGCCGGGGAAATGTCAGGCAGGGCGCAAAGCAAAAAAATATGTACGTACAGAAAACAGCAGGAAAGAGAGACGAGATTGCCGGGTACTGTCAAGAATTATGCGCAAATTTGGTTTGCAGGCTCAGGCCAAAATGGAATCAGCCAGCAATAGAGGCTTCGTCCAAGGCAGCCTCCAGATGCTTCATGTTTATGTATTTCTTGCTGCCCCACTGGGTGCTGGCCACATGGCGTTGACATGGGAAAGGCTCCCTTGGCGATGGGTAGTAGAACGCACCCTCTCATGGCTAAATCATTCCAGACGGCTCAGCAAAG
>ERZ808041.214-NODE-214-length-57567-cov-15.069769_pt1 | contig 57567 bp, 53 predicted proteins | sample MGYA00380192_ERZ808041 | MGnify/ENA primary metagenome ERZ808041 (study PRJEB31490, sample SAMN06133412) | mouse gut metagenome | isolation source: Z1_1 | host: mice | place: China: Chengdu | collected 2015-05 ...
AGTCGCTATAAAGTTCGTTGGTAGCTACGCCTAAGTGGACTCTCACCACAGAGCATTGGCATGCCCGTCATACTAAAGAGACTGGCTAATCTGTTTTAGCCAGTCTCATCCATATCCAATTATTTCTCTTCTTCCTTTGCAGTGCTGCCAAACTCATTCTTAATACTCTCTGCTGCGTCTGCTGCACTGTCCATCGCCTTGTTAATATCAATGTCAACGCTTCTCACATTTGGTCCGGCAAAATGGTATCTCATATCAAAGAACAGCCCAATCACCAGCAATGGAACTACTACCCAAAACGAAAAGAACATCAGTACTATTAGCAGGGTAATCGGCACTCGAAAAATCTCTCTATTTTCGCGTTCCACACAGAAACTATTATTGTTTCCTTTCTCAATCAACCCTAGACACCAATCGCCAAATCGTTTTAGATTGTCAGAGAAAGTTGATTTGCACTCTTTTTCATCCAGTTCAATCTTTACTTTCTCCGCCTGTGTTGTGTAACTCGCCTGTTCTGGACCATGCACTTTGCCGCTCTGCTCCAAGTAAATCATAGCGTCAAGGATATCCCAGTTGCTGTTTTCCAATGCCTGCTTTGCCTCCTCATAAGATACATTTGCGTGCTCTCTTAGTTTTTCTACCTTTTCAAAATTATCCATTTCTTCTCTCTCCTTTTGATTGTTTCTTTAGCGATATTAGTTTCTATCTAAGAGCACTACTCTTGTGCTCTGTTGATGATACTATCATAAACAATCAAAATTAATCAAAAATGCGGTTTTGATTAAAAATAGATTAATAATTCAATTACAAAATATTAATTATACTAAATCTATGCATAGTTTATAAGAAATGGAGCGAAAATGCAATACTATTTCTTTACACTCCCTTAATATCTGAAGGTTCTTTCACTCCTTCTGGCCGCTCTCTCTCTTTGAACTCTGGATGTTCTGACATTCCTTCTGGGCGCTCTCCCTTCCTAAATCCCTGTCTTCCACCACCAAATCCGCCGCTTTCCCCATAAATTAATCCATCCATTGTAACGGAGGTTGATATCTCGCCGGTTATTATGGCATAAGTTTCGCCTGTCTGAATTTCTGGACAGCTAATTATTACAGAATTATAACTTTTTTGCATTGTCCATGCAACAAGTTCTTTCCCGTCACTGTCAAGTAAAATAATATCACTGCCCGCCGCATTCTGTTCTTGGGTGTTAACAAGAATCGCTCCCTGTGTCGAGTCCGCACCAAAATTCTGTACCATGCCGCTTTGTCCTGCTGCCACCACAATACCTCCACTGATAACTGCGGTCATATCATAGTCTAATGCACTGTCTTGACCACTAGCAGACCCCATTACATAAAGCTCACCCCCACTCACAGAAAGAGTTCCATTTGAATCCACACCATCTCCTTCCGCATTGATGCAAATCACACCACCAGAAATATTGATACTGGCTTCTGGATTTGATTTACTCATGCCGCCATGTCCTCCACGAAGATTTTTCTCTGTGACACTGCTCTCTGTATCTGTTTCTCTCGACTTGTCTATGTTTAAATCCGCATCTGTATTTGTCCGCTTATCCGTCGCATTCAGGCCATCATCCTGTGCAGTGATCGTAATCTCACCGCCTGACAAATCAATAACTCTTGCCTCCAATCCCTCATAAGACTGCTCTACCACAATCTCACCGCCTGAAACTTGAATTGTATTGAGTGCATTAATTCCATCAGTACCTGCCGACAATGTGTACTTTCCGCCCATAATATAAACATTTCCCATAGTTATATCATCGTCATTGACTGATTTAATTGCTGCTTTTCCAGCGGCAATATGAAAATCCCCATCCGCAATTGCGACGCTGTCTTTGCCTGTCATTCCATGTGATGATGCCGAAATCTGATATTTTCCGCTTGTGACAACCAAATCATCTTTGGACACAATTCCATGACCTACAGGGGATTGAATAGAGAGTGCACCGGTTCCGTTCAAGGTTAAGTCATCTTTAGAAAAAATAACGGCATCAATCTGATTGTCATCCACCGCCTCAAATACACCGCCATTTGCCAGTATATTTTCTGTGCCGTCTGCAAGCGTCACAAACACCTTATCCGCTTTTTTTATATAGATGGCAGCAGAAGTTTTTGAGGTGATATTTACACCATCTAACACCAACTGAACTTTCTCTGTCTTATCCACATCAACAACAATTTGCCCGTCGCTCAATGCGCCATTTAAAATATAATCCCCCTCCCCTGTAATTGTAATAACACTGCCATCAACCAATACATTTTTAGAGTCTGTTTTGCAGCCCTCGTCTGAAAGTGTAATGGTAGCGCACTTCGCTGCATCATAATCCCCGCTTAAATCGCGATTAGAAAATAGATTTGACGTGTCAATATTGACCTCTGTAGTCATTTTTGTATCTTCTACGTTTTCTTTTTCTATTGACGCAGTGTTTGCACATGCTGTTGTATACAAACTAAACATGCAAATCACAGCAATCCCACAATATCGATTTTTATTCATCTTTCTTTTCATTCTTACACCTCTCTCACATCATCTCTGTCTCACCATTTTCCTGATTGGAAAGTGCAACCTCAAGATTTCCGTTCCTGCAGCGCACCGCATCAATAAAAGCTTTCTCCACATTAGCCTCGCGAAATGTAATCTGGTAAGTCAGCTTAAACAGACTTCCCATATTTGTTGTCTTGACATTGACAAGACTATGTTTTTCTGTATATTCTGCAAACAGATCGTCAAACACTTCGACATAATCCAAATCCTCTGGAATTGTCACATGTAGCGTCCGTTGTAACGCGGGATGTTTTTTTATCCCAAAGTCAATCTGTGCGTAGAACAAATCCACGCCCCCCAAAATTACCACAAACAAAACTGCATAAGCAATATATCCCATTCCGGTAATAATGCCCGCTCCCATCGCCATAAACAATACGCCAATTTCCTTTGCCGTGCCAGGCGCAGAGCGAAAACGCACAAGACTAAACGCACCCGCTACTGCCACACCTGCACCAACATTTCCATTTACCATCATAATCACCACGCACACAATTGCTGGAATTGTAGCAATTGTCACTATAAAGCTTCTGGAATAAGTATTTTTGTACATATACATTACGGATATCATCCATCCTATAACAAGCGAACTGATGATGCAAATCATAAAATCTGCCACAGATATCACGCTCGCTGTCTCCGCATCAAATAATCCTCGAAAAATCGTCTCCAACATATCCATATCCTCCAAAAATAATACCCAAAAATTGAGATCCTACGCAATATAACTATGTATTGCTGTCTCCTGCTGCCCGCCACAGATAAGCTTTTCATACGCAGTCCCATACTTAGAAAAAGAAGTCTTATACAGCTTTTCCTGCGCCAGCACATGCGTCATCCAGAGTGGAATGCCTCCAGATGTCTTGATTTCCATCAACACATCATTCTCGTCCATTAACGGCTCGCCCCACACTTCTCTTGAAAGAGAAAGTTCTTCCTGTCTAGCAAGAATATTCTCATCAAATGTCACGCGAAAATCACTGCCATCTAAAGCGTAAAAAGCTTCTCGCTCATAAGATAAAAATACCTTTGGTTTCAGTGATTCATAGTGTTCAAAAAAATAATCAATCTCATTGCCAATCTGCGTCGCCTTTGGAAATGGTGTCTCCCGCACAATCCATTCGAGTGTCTCAAGCTGAGATAATGACTCGCGCCGTTTATATACAACATCATTATATTTTTTCTTAAGTTCTATAAAAACTTTGTCCTGCGCTGAAACTTGCTTATAACTTCTAATACGAAGTTTTTCTTTGTAGACAGGCTTATCGATAGAATTTCGTACCAACCTGTAACTGTCTGTATCAAAATAAATATTCCTAATTGTTGTGTGTCCATAGTTATCCAGTTTCATATAAGGAAGCATTGCTGCAAGCACTGCCCGCCTCTGCCGCCTGGTCATCCTATACTTCATTTCATAACGCTCAAATACTGCCTGATCTGCCATTGTTTTCCTCCTTTTTTGCCATTCGTGCCACAAGCGGCATTTCTGACATCTCTATTATAGTTTTATTGTATTGTTTCTGTTGTATAGACTCTCGAAATCTCTCTAGGCTTAATATTTTACGTGTTTATTTTGAAAGCAGATGCAAGAAAGACTTCTAAAGGCTGTTGGTAAGTATAGGGTAAATATAAAATAGAAAACTTAAATGAAACTTAAATTTGATGTGTAGATTTTGTGAATCCGCACAAGCTGAAAAGTTATAAAGTATTATTTCTGATTGACGAATGAGAAAAACTAGCCGATAATATTAATATAAATTTTAACAGTAAAGGGCTTTTGCAAAAATCTGATAAAAGAAAGGAAAACTATGAATTTAACAGAGGAAAAGCTGAAATATTTAAAACTGCTGGCGACGAAATACCCATCAATACCATCGGTATGCCGCGAAATCATCAATCTAAAAGCCATCTTAAATCTGCCCAAGGGAACAGAACACTTTATGAGCGACATTCATGGCGAGTATGAAGCATTTTACCACATTATGAACAATGCCGCAGGTGTCATTAAAGAAAAGGTTGATATGATCTTCAACGAGCGCATGACACCAAAAGAGCGTCAGGAAATCTGTACGCTCGTATATTATCCGGTAGAAAAACTAAAGCTTCTAAAAAAGCAGCATTTGTTGACCCCACAATGGTACAAAATGAATTTAAAGAACTTAACAGAACTCGCAAAATTTTTATCTTCAAAATACACGCGCTCCAAGGTCAGAAAAGCGCTGCCTTCAGAATTTAGCTATATTATTGATGAGCTTTTGCACGCACAACAAGACGAGGACAATAATCAGTATGTCTATCATGAAAAAATATTAGATACCATTATTGATATTGACAGCGCCGATGCCTTTATTGAGGCATTGAGCAGACTAATCAAACGTCTTGCCGTTGACCATCTCCATATTGTGGGCGATATCTATGACCGCGGCCCGAACGCAGATAAAATTATGGATTTGCTGATATCACATCATTCTGTGGATATAGAGTGGGGAAATCACGATATTCTATGGATGGGCGCTGCATGTGGAAATGAAGCTTGCATTGCCAATGTCCTTAGAAACAATCTGAAATATGACAATATTGAAATCCTCGAAAACACCTATGCAATCAGCCTGCGCTCACTGACTCTCTTTGCGGAGCAGACTTATCCAGACATGCAGCCAATGGAAGCAGCACTAAAGGCAATCTCTGTCATTTTATTTAAACTTGAGGGACAGATTATACTGCGCCATCCAGAGTATGATATGGCAGACAGGCTTCTACTTGACAAAATTGACAAAGCGCGTGGTATTGTTAAAATTGGTGCGCAGGAATATCAATTAAAAGACAGTTACTTTCCAACGTTAAACGAAACAAATGCATATACACTTTCAACAGAAGAACAACATGTAATAGAAGATCTCAGAGCAGCGTTTGTAAACAGCCATATGCTTAGAAAACATGTAAGATTTCTATATGAAAAAGGCAGCACTTATCTGTGTTATAATGGCAATCTTTTATTTCATGGCTGTATTCCCATGACAGAAGATGGCGAGTTTGCAGACATGAACCTTGACGACAAGAACTATAAAGGAAAAGAATATATGGACTATGCTGCAAAAGTTGCAAGACGCGCTTTTTTTGGGAATTTTAATCAGTCAGATATCGACTTTATGTGGTATTTATGGTGCGGAAAGAAATCGCCGCTGGCCGGCAGAACGATGAAAACTTTTGAACGAACTTTTGTGTTAGACGAGAGCACCTACAAGGAACCAAAAAATCCTTACTACCGTTATTATCAACAGGAAAAATACTGTACGAAAATCCTTCATGAATTTGGATTAGATGGTTCGATGTCACATATTATCAACGGACACACACCAATCAAGGTATCCAAGGGCGAATCCCCCCTAAAAGCCAACAATCGTCTGATTGTAATAGACGGCGGTTTCTGCCGCGCTTATCAGAAAACCACTGGCATTGCAGGATACACGCTGATTTACAATTCTCATGGTATGCGTTTGAAAGCGCACCAACCATTTGAGAGTATTGCAAAAGTTTTGTCAGAGAATAAGGATATTGAATCCTCCTCCAATTTTTTTGAGACAGAAGCAGAGCGCGTAATGGTCAAAGATACAGACAATGGAAAAGAAATCAAGGAGACGATCTATGATTTAGAGCTGCTGCTAACTGCATATCGGCAGGGAATTATTGTGACAAAATAATATAGGAAAATCCCCCTGTTCTCCATCACTGGCAGAGAACAAGGGGATACCCCATCATGCCTTTTTACTTTCTTTCACTTTGGCAAATATCGCCTGCAACAGAATAAAGAAGCAGAGCAATATCGCTGTAATAATATTCGCCCATGAGCTGACAAGCTTGCCATTTGACTTCACAAGTGTTGATATCGTACCATTGATTAGTACGCCGACTAGGGAGCCAAGAACATTGCCCACACCGCCAGTTAAGAGCGTTCCGCCAATAACAGAAGACGAAATTGCATCCATCTCCAAGCCTGTCGCCTGTGTGGTCGTGCCGCACATCGTATTCAGGCAGTAGCAGATGCCCCCAATTGATGTCAATAAGCTGCAAAGTGTATAGGTCAACAATTTTGTTTTCTTAACATTTAATCCCATCAGCGTTGCGGAAACTTGGTTGCCACCTACCGCATAGATGCTTCTGCCAAATTTTGTATATTTTAGCATTAAGAAAACGAGAATGACTACCAAAAGCGCCACAACAACCGTCGGACGAATAAACGGTGTCTGATAAATACCCTTTTTGTTGACATATCCGCCAAATGGAATGTTAATCTTTGTGTTTGAAATCGCTGTAAACAGTTTATCTGAAACAATACTTACCTGATCTTTGCAGATAACGGCAGTCATACCTCTGGCAAAAAACATACCCGCCATAGTGACGATAAATGGCTGAATTTCAAGATATGCCACGCAGTACCCCTGCACCAATCCAAAGACAGCACCCATCACCAGCACCAATATCATCAACACTGGGCTACTCATACCCCAATGTTCCATGCCCACTGCAAGGAACATACAATCCATAGCAATCAGAGAGCCAACCGAAATGTCAATACCACCTGTTAGCATCACACAGGTCATACCGGCTGCAACGGCAATCAATCCTGCATTATTGATAAGTACATTCAGAAAAGTCTGAAGATGTGTAAATCCTTTGTTCGCATAAATAATACAGCCACCCACATACATGACAACGAATAGGATTACGGTAATTGCCAATAAAATATTATTGCCTCCAAGCTTTAATTTTTTCATGCTTATGCCGCCTCCTTTGCTCCTGCCTTCTTTGCGGACAGCTTTTTGAAATAATCCTTTACAGGCTGCGACTGAATTACTACAATCAGGATAACCACGATTGCTTTAAACACTGGTGCTTGTGCAGAGGAAACACCCAGCGCATACAGAGTTGTCGTGATCGCTTGAATTGTGTAGGCACCTATGATAGAGCCAGCCAGATTAAATTTACCACCACCAAGACTGTTGCCACCCAACGCAACTGCAAGGATTGCGTCGAGTTCCATGTTCAGACCAATGTTATTGGTATCTGCAGAATAAATTCTACAGGTTGCAACCAAGCCCGCAATCCCTGCACACAAACCGCAGATAACATAGCACAACAGAATAATCTTTGCGGAATTAAATCCTGAAATTCTGGATGCTCTTTTGTTGATGCCGACACTTTGAATATACGTTCCAAGCGCTGTCGATTTCAATACAATAGACGCAATGGCAACACAGATTGCTGCGATTAAAATTGGAGTTGGAATAATGCCGCAGTATGCGCCGAAAAATTGAAACGAAGGAACACGCACATACACAATATTGCTGTTGCACAAAAGCAATCCAATTGCCCTGCCCGCAGACCACAAAATCAATGTGGCAACCATAGGTTGTATATTCATATAAGCCACCAAAAAACCATTAAACAAACCACAGACACAAGCAATTGCAATTCCTGCAAGCATTCCTACCCAGAGCGGAACTGCATATTCACTCACATTGGTCACACCATACCCTGCGAGTAACATACAGCAAAGGCCACCGGACAAGCTCATCACAGAACCAACAGAAATATCTGTACCTGCTGACGCTGATACCACCAATGTCATACCGATTGCTAGAATCGCAACCTCACTACCACGATTTAACACATCAATTAGACGTCCATACAGAATCCCATTGTTGATACTGATTGAAAAGAATCCAAACGGAGGGTTCCCGCTTGCAATATCGTAAATCACATTGATCATCATGACAAGAAGCATACTGAAAATTGGCAGAAACAACTTCATTTTTGTAATTTTTTTGACTTTATCCATTATTTTCCACCTCCTGCAATTGCTTTCATGACACCTTCCTGCGTCAGGTCATCACCGTTAATTTCTCCAACTTTAGCGCCATCTCGAAGCACTGCCATACGGTTGCAAGTCCGAAGCATCTCTTCTATTTCTGAGGAAATAAACATCACACTCTTTCCCTCGTCAGCAAGTTTGAGCACCAACTTCTGAATCTCAGTCTTGGTTCCGATATCAATACCTCGTGTCGGTTCGTCCAGAATTAGAAAATCAGGATTGGTTGCAAGCCACCTTGCTAGAATCGCCTTCTGCTGATTTCCACCAGAAAGCTGCTTAATCAATGTTTCCCTGCTCGCCGTCTTTATCTGCAACATTTCGATAAATTTGTCTGCAATCTCAATCTGTTTCGCCATAGGTATTTTCTTAAAGATGCCAAGTTTTGCCTGCATGGCAAGAATAATATTTTCGCGAACAGACAAGTCTCCTATAATTCCCTCCGCTTTTCTGTCATCTGGCAATAATCCCATTCCTAGATTCATAGCATCAATTGGATTTTTTATTGATACTTCTTTTCCTTTTACTTTCAATGTACCGGTCTGTGCTCTGTCCGCTCCGTAAATTGCACGTGCCAGTTCACTTCGACCACTGCCAAGCAGTCCGGTCAAGCCAATTACCTCGCCTTTATGTATCTCCAAATCAAATGGTTTAATTGTTCCGGCATGACTGAGCCCTTTTGCATCAATAACAAGTGGCTCTTTCGACTTATCCCCGCTGCTCTCCTGCTTAATGCTAGCCAGATCGTCAAAATCCTTTCCCATCATAGCGGCAACCAGCTTGACGCGAGGCAGCTCATCAATCGTGTACTCGCCTACCAACGTGCCATTTCTAAGCACAGTAATACCATCGCAGACCTCATAAACTTGTTCCAGGAAATGCGTCACAAACATAATGCCAACGCCTTTTTCACGAAGCCTTCTCATCATGACAAATAGTTTTGCAACCTCGTTGTCATCCAGTGAGGAGGTTGGCTCATCTAGAATTAAAACCTTGCAGTCCATATCCACTGCGCGGGCTATCGCGATCATCTGCTGCAATGCAAGTGAGTACTCCTCCAAATTCTGTGTCACATCAACGTCAAGTTCCAGTTCCTGCATCAGTTTTGCAGCCATCTCATTCATTTTCCTTCTGTTTACCGTGTGAAATTTTGTCATCGGTTCTCTGCCAATAAACAGGTTTTCCGCCACGGACAAGTTTGGACAAAGATTGACTTCCTGATACACAGTGGAAATCCCCTTGCGCTGTGCATCCAGAGTGTCCCTGTTCACAACTGGACCGTCGATGCCATCCAGATGGATTTCTCCGGCTTCAAACTTATTAACCCCAGTAAGACATTTGATCAATGTAGATTTTCCAGCACCATTCTCACCCATAAGTGCACGAATCTCGCCCTTTCTCAAGTTAAAATCTACATTTTGTAATGCTTTTACACCGGGGAAGGTCATACAGATTCCTTTCGCACTTAAAACAATATTTTTATCCATATCGCCATCTCCTCTCCAGAGTTTTTTGTATATAGCAGGCTTTGTACACATGCTTGACCGTGCACATAAACGGAACATAGAAATTGTAAAAAATAATGGATACAGACACGTCACTTATTTTCCTACAGTTCCTAAATATATGAGGGGAGAAAAACAAGTCCTCCCCTCAACCACCACATCTTTTATTAAAACATAATACAAAACCAATTAATAAGCACGGCCATCCAGTACTTCCTGACTCATTGTCACTGCAAAATTGCTTGTGATGCCAGGTGCTACAAACGCTTCATCCTTAACCAGTGTCCACGCATCAACAGCCTCGCCCGCCTGCAATTTCTTAATAACTTCTTCTGCAAAGCCTGCCTGAAGAGGATTGCACTCTACATTGCAGGTAATTTTTCCATCAAGAGTATACTGAAGTCCATCATGTGTTGCATCAAAAGAGATAATGGTCACATCACCGTCAACGCCATATGTAATGCCTGCTGCGTCCATCGCATCCATTGCACCATATGCCTCATTGTCGTTCTGGCACACTACGACATTAAAATCGCTGTAAGACTTGATGAAGGACTCCATAACTTCCTGTCCACCTGCCTGTGTAAAATCACCAGACTGGGAATCAAGAACTTTCCAGTTAGAGTTCTGTGCAACAATATTATTAAAGCCCTCTGTACGTCCAAGTGTCGCTGATGCGCCCACAGAACCTTCGATCACAAGGATATTTGCGTCCTCGCCATTTAAGTACTCAGCAAGCCAGTTTCCTGCTGCCTCACCCTCTGCAACCATGTCGCAGCCAAGCGCCGTTGTATAAAGTGATGGATCGGCATCCACTGCACGGTCTACAATAAGCACTGGAATCCCTGCATCTTTTGCTTCCTGAAGAACGGTGTCCCATCCTGCGGACTGAATTGGAGCGATACAGATATAATCCAACTCCTGCTCAATAAATCCACGAACAGTCTCAATCTGAACTGCATGGTCATTATCGCAGTCTACAAAGGACAATTCATAGCCGTTTGCTGCGCTGAATGTATCCTGATAATTCTTTGTGTTTGCTGCACGCCAGTCAGACTCATGACCAACCTGTGCAAAGCCTACGCTGATAACTTCACCTTCTGCTGCTGGAGCAGGTGCTTCTGCTTGGCTCTCCGCAGGTGCCTCTGACTCTGCCTCCTGCTTCTCTGCGGGCGCTGATACCGGCTCCGCCTCCTGTTTCTCCGCAGGTGCCGGTGCTGGCTCTGGATTTGATGCTGGCGCATCAGAGCCTCCACAAGCTGTAAGGCTTGCAACTGTCATTGCTGCAACGAGTAACGATACGACTTTTTTCTTCATTCTTACTTCCTCCCTAATCATCTTTGTCAGAAGTCTTTTGACTTCTGCAAGATAATTTTAACGCAAATTTATTTTTGAATCAACCTTGTTTTGTGCATTTTATATAATTTCGTGCAAGTAAACAATACAAATTTGTACATATTTTATCTCTTTTAGATATAAATTTTGTAATTGATATTAAATATTTTAAGATTTCGTAGAATATTTTAAGATTTTGGGAGAAATTTGAGGTATTTTTAATAGCATCAGCCTGTTTTATTAATTGTAATCCACTAAAAATTTAAACAAAATATGAAAAAAATTTGAATATTTTAAGCAATATGTGAACGGAATGGGAAAATTTTCACTATTTTTACGAAATTAAAATCCAAAAAAAGTTCTATCCGTTTAAAATAAATTGCATCCATATCTTAAGCGACACTCTTGTATCGTGTATACACATACTCATAAATTTTCTGACGGTAATCTGAAATGCTAACTTCGTCATAGCATACTGGTAATTCTGTCCAGAGCGTATCACGAATCAGATTCTCAACTTCCGCTCTTGTTTCTTGCTTATCCGTCCAATGATCAAATTCAGAAATTTTAGCTTTTATTTTTTGAAGCAGTGTGACTGCAACTACTTTCAGTTTCTGAATGTCATTTTTATTTAAGTCCGTGCGAAATAGCATATCATACAAAGAAAGTTCTTCATCACTTGTAAAGCCCTCTCGCGCATAACGCTGTTCTTCCTCATTCATTTGTCTTGCCAAATTCATCAAATCCATAAAGGTTTTTTCTATTGTTGCTCTATCCTGCTCACTATTGTAGTCATTAATAATCTGTTGATATCGCTCATAATAATGAATGCGATCTGGATTCGTAAACAGCATTTTATCCAACTTCTGCTGAAGGACTTCTTCCAAATCCTTCATTACCAAATTCTTTTTCTGAATTTTCGCAAACTCTCTGCAAAGCAAGTCAAAGTCAATCGCACTAATATCAAACCGACGCGATTCTTCCCGAAGCATTATTGGTATCTGCTCAATCTCTATGTAAGAACTGATAATACTGTTAATTTCTATCATTAGATCCGTGGTATCAATTTTCTTACGCTTTTTTTGAAGTTCTGCATAAATGGCAGCAATCGCTTCACACTGTTTGCGTGTGTGTCCAGTTATTTCCTCTCTATTCGTGTATTTCATAAGTCGATTTAATTCAGAAGCATAAGTCGTAAAAGTCTTCTTATCTTGGATAGAACCACATACTGCATTGGCCGCGTTTTGTAGATGAGAAAGTTTTTTGAAGTCTGTCCCATCAATTAACATTTCCAAATCGAAGTTTTTCTCTAGCAAAAAAGATTTTACTTTGCTAATGGTTTCTATCATTCGAGCAATCAACTTATCTTTATCTACAGTAGGATCTGTATTGCAATTTCCATTCGCGTTTGCTGTGTAATCTGCAAGCGCTTTCCTAAGTGCCTTGACAATGCCGATATAATCAATAATCAACCCATTACTTTTCCCTTCATCTACACGATTTGCACGCGCGATAGTCTGCATAAGTGTATGTGCTTTTAAGGGCTTGTCCAGATACAGGCAAGACAGACATTTCACATCAAAACCAGTGAGCCACATTGCACAGACAAATACGATGCGAAGCGGATTCTTACTATCCTTAAATTCCTTATCCAGCTTACGTTTCTCCATCTTTTCCCGATGATATTTGATATCGAAACCCCATTTCTTAAAGGTCTGAATTTCATTTTGTTCCTGGCTGATAACAACAGCCATTTCCGTTTCCTGCATCCATTTCAACTTACGCTTAAGCTCTTGCGCCTCTTGCTGCGTAGCTTTCTTTATTTTTGATTTTAAATTTTTAATTTCTTCTTTCCAATACTCCTGAACAAAATCATACATACGAACGCAAGTTACTTTATTTAAACAGACAAACATTGCCTTCCCGCTTGTCCACAAATCAGAGTAATGCTGGGCAAAATCCTTTGCAATGGAGCGAAGTCTTGGTTCAGCGGTAAGCAAATGAATCTCTTTTGCAAATTCTCGTTCTAATTTCTCCTGCTGATCTACATTGATGTCTGCATTTTCAATCGCTTCCAAAATCTGATTTGTAATTTCTGGATTTTGCAAATCAAGAATTTTCTCGCCACGATTTTCATAGTAAAGCGGTACGGTTGCACCATCTTCAACCGCTCTTTTAAAGTCATATATGGAGACATAACCACCAAAAGTACGCGCAGTAATATTATCATTGGAAAGCAATGGTGTTCCTGTAAAGCCGATACGTGCTGCTGTTGGCAGCAGATTCATCATGTTATTGGCATAGATACCATTTTGGCTGCGATGTGCTTCATCAGACATAATAATCACATCATGATCTGGATAAATTGGTTCTGCATTTGGCTTGTTAAATTTTTGGATTAAAGTAAAAATAAACCTTGGATTGCCACCCAACTTTTGCACAAGGTCATCACCGCTTGTAGCAATATACTGCGAAGCCTTTATATCTTTCCCAAGCAAGCCACAATTTTCAAACGTATCACTAATTTGTGTATTTAATTCGTCGCGATCTGTAAGAATCACAAAAGTAGGAGTGCCTTCTGCTTTTCTGCGCACTTTTTTTGCAAAAAATACCATAGAGTAACTCTTTCCCGAACCTTGTGTATGCCAGAACACTCCTAGCTTTCCATCATTTAACTTTCTTGCTGCATAAGCTTTCATTGCTTCGTTCACACCAAGATATTGATGGTTACGAGCAAGGATCTTTGCTGTGTATCCATCAGAGTGATCGTAGAGAATAAAATTCTCAAATAGGTCGAGAAAGTTTTCTTTTTTACAAATGCCGCGTAACATTGTTTCCAGCGCTACACTTCCTTGGTCCGCTTCGGCCAGACGCTTCCATTCGTGAAAAAACTCATACTTGCTTCCAAGCGTACCTACCTTAGCCTCCAATCCATTGGAAAGCATCACAAAAGCATTATAATAAAATAGTTGCGGAATGGTATCCTGATAATCTGTATAGTTCTCATCATAGGCATTCTGTACATCTATTGTGTTCCTTTTTAATTCTACAAACAGCAGCGGAATCCCATTGACAAAACCGACAATATCCGTTCTGCGGTGATACAGATCACCCTTAATTTTGAGCTCTTTAATTGCAAGGAAATCATTGTTATCTGGGTTCTGGAAATCAATCACAGTCGCTTTCTTTGTCTCTGTCTGACCATTTGGTTTTTTTACTGTGACAGGAATCCCATCGCGAATCAAAAAATACTTTTCCTCATTTATCTGCAAGAGAGAAGATGTGGAAATCCTGTTTTCTAAAAGATTTTGTGCCTCTAAAATCTGGTTTTCATTTATCCAAGGATTGAACTTTTTCAGTGCCTTGCGAAAATAGCGAACCAAAAGAACTTCATTATAACTTTCTCTGCCAAAAGTGCCGTCTTTGCCTAAAATCTCTGTATTATAGGCAAGCTGGACATTCCACCCCAATTCATTATGTAGTAGATTGCAGGCACTCTCTTGAATAAGAATATTTTCGGAATAATCGTTGCTCATATAGTCACCTCTCTTTCGTCAATAACTTTAAGTTTTAACGCTTCATCTTTTTCTCCCATATACTGTTCTACTTCACTCCAAGTTTTTGCTGTCAGAATATTTTTATCTTCTATATATGGCAGATCAATCGCTCCTATGTACCATACTGGAAACAGGCCAGCATTGAAAGAACCTTTTATATCGCATTCGTATTGATCTCCAATATACCAGACTTCATTTGGCTGTAATTCAGCTTTTTCCAAAGCCAAATCAAATATCCTTTTATTTGGTTTGCGAAACATAAAATTACTTGAAGTGATAATAAATTCAAACGCATTTTCTGGAAGCAATCTATTGATACGTTCTGCAACCACAGAATGCTCATAAGAAATATTGCTGATTACACCTGTGCGGATACCTTTGTTCTTCAAATATTCCAGAAAATCTTTTATGCCCTCTGTCGGTGTTCCCGGAGCAGCAGCATTCCAGAATATTGTATCAATTTGAGCGTTACTCAATGCAATCTCTATTCCCTGCGATTCGTAAAGATAAGACGCAAACATTGTACTGGATATTTCTATCTGAAATAGATGTATTTTCTCAGGATCAAATCTTCCAAACTCCCGACTGATTTCATTTGCTTTGGCTTGCACCTGCTCTGCCGACAAATGATATTTATTTCTTGTAGCATACTGTAAAACAGCCTCTGTTCCCTTTACCCCGTCGAATTTTCGTTCTGCAATCAGCGTTTGACCATAATCAAATAATACCATTTTTGGTGTTTTCACGCAATTTACCTCCACATTTAAAATATTCCACTACTTTAAGGAACCTGTTCCAAATTACCATATTTAGCAACTATAACTTTCATTATTTCTTCGTCTGTTTGCCATATATCTGAAATCATTATAGGTTTACCTCCCGTCCTATATGCGGATAACAAACCATTCTTGGAATCCTTTAACGCATAGTATTTTTTTGGTTCTGCACTTATCATCTCACATGTTTTTAAATAAATATCTAGTGCGGTTTTTGAATTTTCAACCATATCGCAGTATACAATATCAAGAAAACGTAAACAGCAACATATTTGCGCACAAAATTACACTTCCAATTCACCATTTATAAGTTTGGGGAGCAAACGATCACGCGCTTGTGATAATATCTCTATCTGTCTTTGTAGCACTTTTATTTTCTCAAAATATGGAAAAACAAATTTGCAAAATGCTTCAAGTCTATCCTCCGTTGGAATAGTAAGTTTCATTGCATTTATATCTTTTGCATAAACATGAGGCTGTGCAGCTCCTTTTTGAAGAGCATCTAGGGTTGTTTTATTTCCTTTTAGAAAACAATAAATAAAGAATAAATATGGTGTTGCTTTACTATCTGCAAAAGAACAATCAGAAGCAAAAATATCCATATTATATAATCGTGAATATCCGGCATTTGCACCAGAACCACTAACAGTAATAACAGGAGAAACAGTATTGGCCTTATTGTGGTAATATGCTGGCTCTAACCCTCCTGCTACAACTGGAATATTACCCTTTTGGACTTGTGCTTTAGTAATAGTTTTTCCACGTCTAAACACTACAACATCTCCTAATGTTCCTGTTTTCCATCCCTCTGGCACCCCATCAATAACTTTCACCTTCTCATATCCTGGAAAACGCAAATCAACAAACCATTCCTTATATAAACGCTGCGCTGCTTCCTCTAATAATTTGATTTGCTTTTGGTTGTTTTCGATAAGGTTGTCATAGGCACATAGTATTTGAGCTATTTTTATTTGTGTCTTATATTTTGGACACGGAAATTGCAATTCTTTAATGTGTGATGGACTAATATTGGCTTGGTTAGCAGCTCCACCTGCTTTAGATGCAAGCTCAATTTTCACTTTATCTTGCGATAAAAAATAATAAATATAGTTAATATCAGCTTCAGAATTTTCTTTTATAATAATTTTTCCAACCCGCTGATTTAATAAAGTTTTTTCATAATATTTCACACGAGCCACTCTTCCAACCACCGAGTCCCATTGATTAATATGTGAACCTGTCATCGCAATCAATACATCATCATATGACAGCACAAATTTATTTTGCTTTTCAGCAATTTCTTTGGAAACATATGTTAAATTATCCAAAGACACAAATGGAGGATTGATATTTTTGATTTTTATAACTGGTATACCAACATCAACAAAGTCTTTCGTCTTAAAAGCAAACCCAGATAATATATCTATGTAAGTACCTAATTTTTCTTTATTATAACTCATAACCCCATCTCCTTCATATTCTTTGAGATGATATCCATCAAGTCATTTGATTCTGCTTGTAATGATAAAAGTTCACGGTGAATTTCTGCCATGCGTTCTTCAAAGTCCACACTATCCTCCTCCACAGGTGCTACGCCGACATACGCTCCTGGTGTCAGTGACCAGCCTTTTGCCGCAATCTCTGTAATATCAGCAACTTTACATAAACCGAGGACGTCCGTATATACACCATCACCAAATTTTTCATATAACCAATTGGCTTCCTTGGCAATTATAAGTCGTTCAGAAAGTTCTGCAAGCTTTGAATCATATTCTTCCTGCGTCTTTTTCCTCTCACGTTTTTCTACGGTTTCCACCGCTTTTTTCGCTTCGACTTTTAGTTTTTTTGTTCTTTCCGAAATCGTCTGCACCTGATCGGCAAAAGGTTTTTCACTGCCAAGAATCGTGTGATATTCTTCTATAAGCCTAGAATATTTATCTATTTCACCACGATACAGCCATACAATCGCATTTATATTTTTAAGCTGCCAATCGGACCACTCATTTAAAGTGCGGTCAACCACAGTGTAATAATTTCTTGCATCAATAAAAAGCACCTTGTCCCTTTTCGTTTCGTCTTTCCCTTTATCAAAAAACCAGAGGGAACAAGGAAGTGATTTTGTGTAGAAGAAATTATTACCAACGCTAATCATAATGTCCACATGGCCTGTCTTAATAAGCTTTTCTCGAATGTCCTTATCCTTGCCCTGACTATCCGTGGAGGAAGAAGCCATAACAAAGCCAGCGCGCCCATGTGCATTCAAATAGCTGTAAAAATAGGAAATCCACAGATAATTTGCGTTTCCAACTTCTTTATTTTTATTAACACTTGGCATACCAAACGGCAATCTGCCTGCACTTTCACAAGATTCTGATTTTACTTTATCCACATTAAAAGGCGGATTTGCCATAACATAATCACAACGCCCATTCAGATTATGCGAATCATGATAAAAACTGTTCGCTTCATCACCCGATTGAATCACACCAGTAAGCCCATGAACCGCCATATTCATCAGACAAAGTTGCGCATTGTATTCGACCTTTTCCTGACCATAAAAAGTCATAGTGCTGTTTGCATTCATACCAGATTGATTGACAAAATCTCCAGACTGAATAAACATTCCACCGGAACCACAAGCAGGATCGAAAAGAATACCGCTAAACGGTTCAATAATATTTACAATCATTTTCACCAATGATTTCGGGGTGAAAAATACGCCATCATCAGAGGCAATGTTTTTTGCAAACTTGTTCAGAAAATACTCATAAATACGTCCAATAATATCGCCGCCCACTTCATCAAGCGCACTGTTATTAAAAATGCGAAGAAGTTCTGACAAAATTTCATCAGAAAAATTGGTGTAACTCTTTGGAAGAACACCCGTGAGTTGTTCGCTCTGGTCTTCAATAAGCTGCATTGCATTATTGACTACTTCGCCTAGACTTGTCATTGTGTGGCCATCTTTATTTACAAGTTCCATAGCAGATATATCATCAGGAAGATTTAAGAGATAATCATACTGCGCTTCCTTAGGAAGATACAATGCACTTTTCGCTGTAAAGTCACTTGCTTCGACTGGCAAAATACGTCCCCCTCGAGAGGGACGCCCTTTTAAGATTTCCGTCTCTACCATTTTAAACCTGCTGTATGCATATCGCAGAAAAATAAGGCCAAGTACTGGCATACAATACTGATTTGATGTAAGTTTTGAACCGGAACGCAATAAATCTGCGGACTCCCACAGTTCACTTTCTAATTTTCGTATATTTACCATTTTGTTTGTTCCTCCATTGTATTTTATAGCCTCTTAAAATCTATTAAGTTTATCTTAACACACATATATTGGTTTCAAAATACTTTTATTATGAATTTGCATTATTCAGTTTCAGGCAATTTACTGTTTACTCCGTTCCAGTAACATGTAAAAATCCATGCAAAATTTGCTTCGCAAATGGATTTTTACTCGCTGCTGGTATGTTTTCTCACGGACTTAGCAGTAAATGCTAAGTCCTGTCTGAACAGTAACTCAGGCAATGCTACGTTCCTGTTACTATTCACGGCATGAGCGGTTCCTAGGCCGTGAATAGTTACCACGTTACTTCTTATAGATAAAGGAACTGCTGAATAAAACTTTACACCTTTCACATAATCTGTTATGGTTAAGATGTAACAATAAGTACGGATTAAAAGAACAATAAGCAAAACTTTACACCTTTTGGTATTGTTTTGGTCGGTGAAAAATGGAACATTGGAGAGAACATTTAAAAGATAAGCCTGTAAAATATTGGATTCGGATTGAAATTGAAGAAATAATAAAGGAAAAATCAATTGACAGAAAACTATTTTATGAATATTCAAAAACAAAATACCAAAAAGTTATAAATAGATTTTATTATGCATTTGTAGATTATAAGAAATATCCAAAAGTTGAACTAAGTTATTGCTGGTTGCATTTTAGGCAGGAATTGAAGGAAATAGATTGTGTTAGTGAAACAATTGGTTGGAAATGTATGCTTACAAAAATAAAAGAACAGTTATCTTATGATTGGAATAAAAAAATTTATTTAATTCTTTCTGATGGCTGGGTTTATGAAGGATATATTGATAGTATAATTGACGTGCTTAATGAAGTCGATGGACTGTTGGAGGATTTTTATATTGTCACTCCACAATTTGATAAATTTGTGGCATATTCTGATGATGGTCAGTACTTAGTTTTTTATGAAAAATGATATTGTGTATCAAAGCTATTGGAGAGATAAGCAATGCGAGAAAAAATACTGATTGTCGATGATGAAGCGGATATTGTCACAATGCTAAGAAATTTCTTTGAGATCAACGGCTATCATGTCTTCACGGCTACAAATGGTTTGGAGGCAATTGCACAGGCTGAAAAACAGCCCGATTTAATTTTGCTTGACATCAATATGCCAGATATTGACGGAATGGAAGTCTGTTCGCGCATACGAAATTTTGTCTGCTGCCCAATCCTGTTTCTGACTGCAAGGATTGATGATGCGGACAAAATTAAAGGCTTTGGCGTTGGCGGGGACGATTACATTGTAAAGCCTTTTTCTATGGACGAACTTGGCGCGCGGGTCGCAGCACATCTACGGCGGGAACATCGTCAGCGGGAAGCGGCAAAAGTTCGCTTTGACGACAATCTAGCGATTGACTACACAGAGCGTTGTCTCTATTATGATGGTTGTCTGATTCCGCTTGCAAAAAAAGAATTTGACATTATTGAATTGTTGTCGCAACACAGAGGACAAGTTTTTAGCAAGGAACGCATCTATGAACTGGTGTGGGACTACGACAGCGAGGGTGACGCCTCTGTTATCGCTGAGCATATTCGGCGTATTCGTATGAAGTTCAAAGATGCCAAAATGAAACCATATATTGAAACAGTCTGGGGGATTGGTTACAGATGGGCAAAAAATTAAGAAAGAAATCTTTTCACAAATCGATTAAGAAGGATTTTGCATTTTATATTATTCTATATATTTTTTCATCCCTGTTGTTAGGTTTTGTCTGTTCCCAACTTTTTCTGTATGGGCAAAATCAAATTCGCGAAAAATATTATGATGAATATAGGAAGAAAATAGAATACATCGAAGGAAAATCCAGCACAGCATATCATTTTTATAATGATAATGACGTTAAAATAGAAATCCATTACTCATTGGATCTTGTTGCACTTTTTACACCCATTGATAAGTTAAAATACGACATTTTAGGCATTGCAAGCGGAGTTGTATATCCACTGAGCTTTATTGTATGCCTTGGCTTGGTAAGTATTCTTTTTTACAGAAAAGTATTGCAAAAACCGTTGGAATTGCTTGGCGCAGCAGCAGACAAAATCGCGGACAACAACCTAGACTTTACAATTCATTATGACCGACCAGACGAATTTGGCCGTCTATGTCAATCTTTTGAAAAGATGCGCAGTGCGCTGCGCGACAACAATCTGGAATTGTGGCGACAGATTGAAGAACGCAGACGACTAAATGCCGCTTTTGCACACGACTTGAGAACACCGCTTACTGTGCTTAAGGGACAGAGTGAAATGCTTGTAAAATACACTCCAGAATTATCTGAGGAAAAAATCATTGAGACTGCAAAGATGATGCAGCGCCATATTGCACGCCTTGAAAACTATGTCAATACAATGAACACCTTGCAACGTCTCGAAGATATTGAAATTCAAAAATCCCCCATTAGCATAGAAATGTTATTTCATCAACTTCAAATAACTGGTGCCTCCATCTGTACAGATAAAACATTTTTATTAAAACAGATGATAATAGAACCTTGCGAAAAGACCATTTCCCTCTCAAAGGAAACAATCCATTCTAAAAAGATAAACTTAGATGCCTCTGTCATTATGCAAGTATATGAAAATGTACTGTCAAATGCTATGCGTTATGCACAAAATACCATTATTGTATCCCCTTTTATAAAAGACAACTATTTTTATATCGCTGTATCAGACGACGGTCCTGGTTTTTCTGCAAAAGACCTTTCTGAAGCCACAAAACCATTTTACAAAGCAGCAGAAAAAACAGAACAGGAACACTTTGGTATGGGATTAAATATCTGCAAAATACTCTGTGAAAAACACAGCGGTTTTCTAAAACTAGATAATAAAAATGGCGCTGTTGTCACCGCAGGATTTCTAATCGCGTAGAGAGGGCTTCTCTTTCCACCTATCAGCTCTGCTGACATACTTTCTCTCTGTGTCTGTGTGCATAAAAAGTGCGCCAAAAATAAGCAGTCCTCCTGTCACTCCCAACCATAGTTTCGGGGTAAACTGAGAAGTACGCATTGAAAATAAATAGTAATTTCCTAATTTATCTCCCGCGCCATAATTAATCGCATAATAGACCAGTGGTATCATATAGGCAATGACTGTGTTGTTTGTGAGCGCAGCAGTCATCATTCCAAGTGCTCCCATAAACACTGCATTTGCTATCGTTCCAAGATACAGCCAGACAGTCACATCACATTGCTGTATTTGCAGATAGACAACAAACAACCCTGTTAATAAAATTATTAAAATCGCTGCACAAACTGTTCTAATAAAATATACCAAACTTGTACTGATATATTTGGAAGACACCAAATCGCGGATTGCATCGTCCTGTTCCGGCTGAAAAACAGGTGTGAACAGGACAATCCCAATCAAAGAGACAAATATTTCTAGCACAACTGCGGATTCTGTTAAATCTAACTGCGCAGTCCCAAACAGTATTGGTGTAATAATTAGTATTATGACGGAAACAAAAATTGACAACGCTGCATGATGTTTCATATGAAAGATTGCAATTGATTTTATTTTTTCCATAAAAATTTCCCTTTTCGTTTTGCTTCATAAATGAATATGGTTCCAAAAACAAGCACAATAGACAGACCCGTAAATAATAGACGATTGACGATAAGTTGCGGAAAATGGTCTATATAATCCTGTGTTCTAAAATAAGAGTGCGGGCCCGAATTGTGTCTTGGTGCCAGACGAAACAGCGCGTATGACGCAGAGACAGATTTCATACCAAGATTGACATCAATAAACCACCAAAGCGCACACACCGCAACAGCAATCGGTGTATCTGTCAGTTCTATCAAGCAAATGCCCACAGCAGCCGTAATCATTGCCGACGGCATTATCCAACCGAAATCATATTTGAGTGGCGCTAGATAATCCAATTGCATTCCCGAATACATATTCCATATACTAATATTGGAAATATAGGATAAAATAATAACCGGCAGCATCACAGCGGTAAGAATTGCAAGATAACGCACAACAATAATCTTTGCACTTGATGTCTTTCGGATATAGATAAGCTCTGACATTTTCGCCTGCTTATCTTTTAAGCTCATAATCACCGCCAGAAAAACAGGGAGTATGGAAACGGTCATTGCAACGGTATAATCGCTGAAAAGTCGTGCATAACCGCCTGTAAATTGATCTTGATTTTTGACAAGTTCATATTGATAAACCGCCTCGTCATATGTAATAGGAACGCGCCCATAACCAATTAAGGACTCCGCCGCATACTTGGAACCGCCTCCTAGAATCGTATCCGCATTCTGCATCAGCTCTTTAAATTCAGAATAGGAGATGTCTTTTCTGACAGAAAGTTGCAAATCATTCTGTGCTTCCTTTTGTGCAGCATCCTTTTCTATGGAAATAGCAAATCCACCTTTCCCGTCAGGTTGAATATTTGCATTGTCGCCAACAATAATAAAGTTATCGCCATTATCACTGTCAGAAATCTGCGAAGCATAAATTTTTTCTATGTCTATATCTGTGATTGCAGCGATAATTTCAGCAATTTTTCTCTGCTTATCTGCATTTAATTTCACATATTTTACAAAACCAATCGGGTAAGTTTGATATTTATTTTGCAGAAATTCTGCATAGAGTATCTCTGTTGCAGCAGGCATAATAAGTTCTGGAATCTCTTCACTTTTGGTTCCATAATTTTGATTTGCAGTCGGGTTCGGCTCAATCACGATATCATCACTAAAATTTAGTACATCTTGTGAATTGAGTGCCACAACGACAACAGCGACAAACAGAAAATAGGATATGCCGAGAACTATTTTTTTCAATTCACTCCAAAATAGCATTTCCATTCACCTCCAACTCCGCTCCGTTTTTCTTTAGATAAAACATATATGCGTCCTCAATATTGGGCGCACAAGCTTCTGCGTTGGTCGCTGTGTGTTCTGAGAGAAAACGGACAACTACATTTCTGCCCTGCGTGTGCATACTTGTAATTATCAGGTCTTTTTTTAGTGCCGAAAGCTCCTTTCTATCTGCAATTTTTGTAAACACTTTGCCTTCAGCCGCTGCCAGCAAATTGTTGACAGTACCTTGATACAAAACCTTTCCGCCGTCCAAAATTGCAATCTTTTCACAAGTGGCTTCAATATCTCCGACAATGTGCGTCGATAAAATAACAATGCGATCCTCTGCAACTTCCGACAGTAAATTGCGGAAACGAATGCGCTCTTCTGGGTCAAGCCCTGCAGTCGGTTCGTCAACAATCAAAACTTTTGGATTGTTAAGCAATGCCTGCGCAATTCCAAGCCTGCGTTTCATACCGCCGGACAGCGCCTTAATTTTTTTCTTTCTGTGCTCCATCAAATTCACTTTCTGCAACAGCAATTCCGTGCGCTCCCGCCGCTCCTGCTTATTTAAACCAGACACAAGCGCCAGATAATCCATCGCTTCCATAACATTTATGGACGGATATATCGAAAATTCCTGCGGCAGATAACCAATAATCTTACGGATTTCTTTCTCATTTTCAATGGGAATACCGCATACAGTCACAGAACCACTCTTTTTCTGTAAAAGTGCGGCGAGCGTTCGCATCAGTGTTGTTTTTCCTGCGCCATTTCTACCCAGCAGTCCAAACATTCCTGGCTGAATGCTGAGATTGACATCATAGAGCGCTTGTTTTCTTCCATAGAATTTATTTAGATTTTTAATCTCAATTGTATTGTTCACTTAAAATTCTCCTTCCGCGTTTTTCTTGATAAGTATAGAATAATAGGAAAATTTCAACTTTTTATCAAATTCTAAGAAAATTCTTTGCACAGGTCGTACAATTGCTAACAATCATTTAACTAAATGTGGTAAACGGCGAGTTACGAAAAGATTGAGAAAAAATAACTTTTCCGGTAGAGGAGATTTTTACAATAGATTTGAATGACTTGCATTTATAATTGTGTCAGTATATAATAATCGAAAAAAAGAAAGGGAACTCCCCAATGTCCGCAAAATATATCCAGCTCACCAATCAGCTTAAAATCTTGATTGAAAAAAATTTGGAAAAAAATCAACTTCCAAATTCGTACACAAACAATCGCAATACCGTCTATCAGCTTCCCACAGAAGCTGCACTCTGTCAGATGTACAATGTCAGCCGCCAGACTGTCAGAAAGGCGCTCTCTGTTTTGGAAGAAGAACATCTAATACAAAAGCGACAGGGCAGCGGGTCATATGCTATTGGAAATCAGAACCAAAGCGGGACACTCCAGATCGCTATTTTAGTTCACTCTAACACAGAGTATATCTACCCGCGACTCCTTGCGGATTTGTGCGGCACATTACAAAAACATGGATTTTCATGGACAATCTATGTGACAGAAAACCAAATTTCTAAGGAGCGGGAAATTCTGCAGTTCTTACTGGAAAATCAGGAAGCTGTCGTGTGCGGAATTGTGAGCGAGGGCTGCAAGACCAGTTTTCCAACACCCAATCAGGACTTATATCAGCGACTGTCACAAAAAGGAATCGCTATTTTATTTTTTCGCGGAAACTACAGCAATCTTCCTGACTTTCCTTTCATTAAAGATGACAACTACAATGGCGGCTACGCTCTGGGAAAATACTTAGTCTCACTAGGACACCAAAACATTGGCGGCATTTTTCAAAGTGATGATATACAGAGCGTTGAGCAGGGCTATGGACTTTTATCTGCTCTGCGGGAGGCAAAACTTTTGTCCTGCGAGGACAATCTTTGTGGTTTTGATACTTATCAATTTACCGCATTGCAAAAAAATCAAGACACGACAATTCTATCGAATTTTCTTTCCAGACAACTTAAAATGGTCACTGCCATTGTCTGCTGCAACGACGAAATTGCCTACTGGCTCATAAAAGAACTTGGCTATCGAAATGTGCGGGTTCCTCAAGATATGAGTGTGGTTTGTTTTGACTGCTCTTACCTCAGTGATCTGTCGTCCGTACAGATTACACATTACTCCCAAGAGGAGCCCGATATGGGTATGGTGGTGGCGGAATCTATTATTAACTTAATTCGAGAAAATTTTGTCTCTCCACAAAAAAGGATTCCTTGGCAGCTTGTGATAAAACGCAGTTCTGCTCCACCGACCACCTAGACTTATATTAACTTTTTACTTCCCATTGCGGTATTCTCTGGGTGTACACCCCACGGTTTTCTTGAAAACAAAACTGAAATAATGTGGGTCTTTATAGCCCACTTCCCCCGCAATTTCGCTGGAATGCAACTGTGTCTGGCTAAGGAGTTTCTTTGCCTTTTCCATACGCTTTTTTGTGACATATTCAATAAATGTTATCTGCATTTCCTGACTAAATATACTGCTAAAATAGTTGCTGCTAACACCGATAGCACTCGCCACACTGTTTAACGAGAACGACTCCTCACTAAAATTTTCTTCAATATATTTCAAACCTTTTTTCAGCACATGTTTGCCTTGGTTTTCGCTCTCCCTATCGCGCAGTGCTAGTGCACGCTCCAGCAACTCCAACATATAGGCATCAATATTTCCCCTATTTCCAGAGGCTTCTCGCACTTTTCGGTCATCATCTTCCGGCAAAAAATCCTGCTGATTTACGCCGATCATTTCCATATAATTAACAGTTGTAAAACGCACATTCAAAAGCAAATAATCGCGGAACAAACGCGATTCAAGCGCATCTTTTACCCCCGCAAGATAGCCATTTACAAAGTCCTTAATTTCCTCCTGCTTTCCTTCCCGCAAAAATCCCTGAATAATATCTGGATTGACTTTTGCACTGTCCACCGACGCAAAACTCTTCAAATCCTTTCCTGGTAGAAGCTCCTCCGCATCTTTTTCTGTCAAAATATGACGCTGTGGGTTAAAAAAACGGTGCGCAAGGATATGATTGACTTTTGCATAGCACTCTGGCAGCAGCGAAAGCCGTTCCACTGGCTCTCCCACTGCCACGCACCACTCCAATGAAAATACTTGTTGAGAGCAGATTTTTTCAATATTATGAATGCATTGCTCCTTGAGTTCTCCCATCTGCTCTGCTTCCCCTTTGATTAAAACGCCATACAAACTAATGTTCCATTGAAAGATAAGATATTTTGGAAACCGCAAAAAGTATCGAAACAGCGCCTCCCGCACTTCACCCACGCCCTCTGGCTCCTGCATTGCATATTCTGGATTTTGGCGTTTGACCTGCAAGTTTAGCAGTACAAGATTATAGCAGGGTCCATCTAAGTCCAATGAAATTTTTGCTGCCTCCTCATAGATTTGCTGCACGGAAAACACACCACTAAACACTTTTTCCAGAAAGCTTCTGCGAGCATAATTTTCATACTCTTTCATCTCGTTCTGAAAAGTTTCCAGATAGCTTCTCTGCTCCTGTTCACTCTCAATCTTTTCTCTTATTTCAAGAAGCACCTTGCGCAACGTGTTTTTTGTGATAGGTTTGAGCAGATACTGTTCCACGCCGACACGAATTGCCTGCTGCGCATACTCAAACTCATCATAACCGCTGATAATAACAATCTTAATATCTGGGATTTCCTGTGTCACAATTCGGCTGAGTGCAAGCCCGTCCATAAATGGCATCTTAATGTCTGTAATTAGAACATCTGGACGAATTTTGCGAATCATTGGCAATGCCATCTCTCCGTCGCTGGCCTCTCCTGTAAATTGATATCCATATTCCTGCCAGGGAATATTATTTTTTAACCCTTCCCTGACAATGCTTTCATCCTCCACCAAAAAAACTTTTAACATTTGTTTTCCCTCTTTTTAATATGTTCTGTCTTCCAGAAACTCGGCAGCATTTTCTTTGGTAAATACTTTCTCTTCCACCACATAGCGCTTCTCCACTGGCTCTCCATGTTCTAGCTTCTGTATAATATCATTGACATAAGCTCCCTGCACTGGATTGCATTCCACATCGACATTGATGCGCCCCTCTTTTACCAACTCCAACGCATCACGCGTCGCGTCAAATGATATAATTGTCACATCACCGTCCTCTCCAAAGCGAATGCCAGCCTCCTGCATCGCCTCAATTGCACCCATAGTCATATCGTCATTCTGCGAGACAAGCACATCTATCTTGGGATAGCGCCGCAACATTTTGCGCATTACTTCCTTTGCTTTGTTCGCTGTAAATTCTGCTGTGACAGAATCAACAATATGCCAATTTTCGTGCTGCACAGCAATCTCGCCAAAACCTTTCGTCCTTCCAATTTCCGCAGTGGAACCAATCGTTCCTTTCAGCACGATAATGTTAATTTCCTCCATCTGCGGTTGCTTCTGTTCGAGATATTCTTCCAGCCATCTACCCGCCTTTTTTCCTTCTTCTTCAGCATCCATTCCTATCCATGTCGCGTAGAGTGAATCATCCTGCACATTAACCATGCGGTCTGTGACAATCACCGGAATGCCTGCACTTTTTGCCTCCTGTAACACAGTGTCCCAACCGTCCTCAATCACAGGTGCAAACACAATATAATCCACCCTCTGAGAAATAAAACTGCGAATTGCTTTTATCTGATTATCCTGCATCTGTCTGGCATTGTTAAATATTAAAAAGTAACCTGCATCTTTTGTCAGTGCTTGCTGTATGGAAGTCGTGTGTGCTGTCCGCCAACCGGATTCACTGCCAAGCTGAGAAAAACCCACCACAATTAAGTCTTCGTCCTCGGACTCTATTGGCATCTGTTCTATTTTAATCTCAAATCCCCGATAAAGTCTATGCCCAATAAAAAGAACAGGTGCAATACACAACAAAATAATGCAGGCGCCCACATGACCAAAAATAATCTCTTTTATTGTCTTTGCTGCCCATTTCATGTCTTATCACTCCCTATCGTATTCTCCTGTGATAATTCTGCCGATGGCGGTTCGTTTAGTCTAATCGCTGGTATAACAATACTGACCTTTGTGCCTACCCCTTTTTCTGATTCGATTGTCATGCCATATTCCATGCCAAAATTCATACGAATCCGCTCATTGACATTGGCAAGTCCAAATCCTTTTTCTGTCTCTTTGCAAGGCTTTGCAATCTCTGTCTGCAATCGCTTTACTTCCTCTGCGTTCATTCCAATTCCGCTGTCCTCCACACACAACAAAATGGTATCCTCTTTTGGCGAAGCACCCTGCTGTAACTTTCCAGTCACACAAATTTTGCCCTTTTCCCGCTTACACTTAATTCCATGATACAGAGAATTTTCAACAAGCGGCTGCAAAGTCAATTTCAGAATTTTATAAGGATACAACTCCGGTGCAATTGCAATCTCGAAGTCTAAAATATCTTGATAGCGCACTTGCTGGATTTCAAGATAACCGCGAATGTGCTCTTTTTCTTCCCGAATCGAAATATACTCTTTTCCCTTACTTAGCACCAACCGGAAAAACTCTGAGAGTGCCACAACAACATCCACCGCCTTGTCAGGATCATCTCCCTCAATCAGCCAGACAATTGTATCAAGTGTATTGTACAGAAAGTGCGGATTAATCTGCTCCTGCAAAAGCCGCAATTCCGCATGGCGCATCTTGCGCTCATCCTCTTTAATCTGATTGACTAAGACTTCCAGATTTTCGGACATGTCATTCACACTGTCTGAAAGCACTTCCAACTCATCCTCTGTTTGTACTCGCACACGGTCTGAAAAATTTCCCTCTGCAATCCTGCTTGTAATCCCACATAATTCCTGAATGGGTTTTGTGATACTATTTAAGATAGCACTGGTAATTAAAATCACTGCAATCACAATGTAACCGCCCAGCAAAATACTGACAATAATAACACGTTCTACCTCTTTGTTAAGCTGTACTTTTAACTGCTCAATACTTTTGGTCTGATAATAAATATAATATTGAATATCGTCCTGTATTAACTCTGTTAAAATATAGATATCATTGTACAGCATATCAATATTTTTCTCATACTGTCCGTCTGACTCCTGATTTGCCTTAATGTCATCCACGCGGTCTTTTAAAGTGTCAACATTACGCAGTAAACTTTGCAGCCATACACGGCTCTCCTTATCCGTTGTCATAGCGAAAAGATTGTTACTCTCAGTGCGTAATTCATCAATTAATTTGTAAGGATTTTTAAATGTTCCATCTTCCTCAATTGTATCAAATGTAATGTTACTGACCACCAATTTATAGAGACTTTCATCCATCTCCTCCTTAAAGTTAATATTGTAATCGTTGGCAAGCAGCATACTGTTTACTATCTGGTCATAAGCGCGGCTATAGTTTACCAGTGCCAAAATCAAATAGATTGCCACATAAAGAATTGGCACCATTGCCACCAGCACTAGAACGATTAATTTATTTTTTAGGGGATATTTTATTTTTTCTGTTGTCATTGTTTATCCTCGCCTCTTTACAGTTTGGAACTGTCCGCCTGCTTTCTACTATATACCATAAACTGTAATATTTCAACAATGCGTCTGTAATGGCACATTTCCTTTCCACGTTCGTGTGCATAAAAAAGACCATGATCTCCATTGCGGATCTCATAGTCTTTTATTTGCATTCCAACTATATGATTTTATTTCCTTGATAATTCCGTCTATTTTATTGCAACCGCCATCCTGCATACAATGTCACAGATTCCGTAACAATATCATTCTCTAAATTCCACGGTCTTGTAGTGTTCTGATCCAGATACCAGCCGTCAAACAAATAACCTTCCCGCGTGGGTGGATCAGGTGTCACAACCAATTCACCATACATATGTTTCTGACTCTCCACTGTCGTTCCACCTAGAGAATCAAATTGCACCGTAAATCCGGCGTTGGACACTCCAATTATCATGCAGGCTACAAGCGCCACTGCCAACACAATAATAATGATATTTAGTGACTTCACTGATATATTGACCTTGGAATACAATCCCCGCAGTTGGCGCTGTGAAGTTGAATTGTTTTGTTCCAAATTTTGCCTGTTCTGTTCTACCATAGCTTACTTGCGCACCAAATACTTACGCATGTCAATCGCGCAGGCAATCAAGATAATCAAACCTTTAATAATATAGAGCATGTTGGCGTCCACTGCCAAGAAATTCAATCCTGTAAAAATAATCTGCAAAAGCAACACACCCACTACAATACCGCTGATGCGTCCAATACCACCAACAAAGGAAACACCGCCAATTACACACGCCGCAATTGCGTCGCACTCATAGTTTAGACCTGTATTTGCATTTGCCGAGGCGATACGTGCACCATCCAGAAACCCAGTAATGCCATACATCATGCCAGCAAGCATAAATACCATAATAATCGTGCGCATAACATTGACGCCAGACACATTCGCAGCTTCCTCATTTGAGCCAACCGCAAACATATTTTTTCCAAAGGTGGTCTTGTTCCAGATAATCCACATAATAATTGTCAGAATCAAGGAGTAAAGCACATATTTCGGAACTGCCACTCCGCCAATTGTAAACAGCGTTCCTGTGACAAACGAACGATAGTTGTCTGCCAGTCCACTTAAAGTCTGTCCGTTGTTGACACCGCGCATCAGATACATCAAGATAACACCATATACAATTAGCTGCGTCGACAGTGTCACAATAAATGGATGCAGTTTAAACTTTGCCACACTAAAACCATTGACAAATCCAACAAGAGCGCCCACACCAATAACCAACAAGAGTACAAGCGGCAGCGGCGCTGCACTTGTCATGTTCGGAAATACTTTAAATACTGTTGTCAGCAAAGACGCGGAAATACATGCTGTCAAACCAACAACACGACCTGCGGAAATATCGGTTCCAGTCAACACAATACAGCCGCCGATACCCAATGCAATCGGTAACTTTGCCGCCGTCAGAGACAATATGTTCACAATTGAGGGAAGTTTTATGAAAGTAGGGCGCATAATTGCTATGTACACAACTGCTACTGCTATTATAATATACATGGCATTATTGAGCAAAATGTCCCCAACTTTTTTTAATTTTTCTTTTTCAGCCACAGTTCATACCTCCAATCTATAGAATAGCCTCTCGGAGTCTATTAAAAGAATTTATTGTGATTTTTATCACGCATATTTTGCCGCCAGAGTCATAATTTCCTCCTGCGTCGTTGTTTTTGCATCCACCTCTCCAGCGAGCTGTCCGCCAGACATCACCAATATCCGGTCACATACACCCAAAAGCTCTGGCATCTCTGAAGAAACCATAATGACTGTTTTCCCTTCTTTTGCCAAGTTTAAGATAAGTTGATAGATCTCGTACTTTGCACCCACATCAATACCGCGCGTCGGTTCGTCGAGCAGCAATACTTCTGGGTCAGTCAGCAGCCAGCGCGCCAGAATAACTTTCTGCTGGTTGCCGCCAGACAGGGAACGAATCTGTGTCTTCTGGCTTGGCGTCTTGGTGTGCATGGCATTAATTCCCCACTCTGTAACCTCTGCAAGCTTCTTGTCGCTCAAAAGCGGAATCCTCTTGTAGTGATACTTGCGCAGACTAGATATCGTCGTGTTTGCCTGAATATCACGGATGGCAAAAATTCCAGTCGCGCGGCGCTCCTCCGTCAACATTGCAAACTTATTCGTAATGGATTCCCGCGCGCTGCGGTTCATCACTCGTTTTCCATGAAGATAGATTTCACCGCTCTTGCGAGTCGCAATGCCAAAAATATTTTCGAGCAGCTCTGTCCGCCCTGAGCTGTCCAGACCTGCAACTCCCAAAACTTCGCCCTTTTTGGCGACAAAAGACACATCTTTTAACTTGGAGTACATCGCTGTCAGCGACTTGACTTCCAGAAGCGGATCGCCCACCACATTATCTTTTTCTGGATAGCGATTGGTCAATTCTCGTCCAACCATCAGCTTAATAATCTCATTCATTGTGAGTGACTTTGCTGGTCGAGTTGCAATCCACTGCCCGTCACGCATAATGGTCACTTCATCAGAAATGCGCAAAATCTCTTCCATTTTATGCGAGATATAGATGATGCCGCAACCGCGATCTCGCAACATATTAATAATACGGAATAAATGTTCTACTTCTTCCTCCGTCAAAGAGGAAGTCGGCTCATCAAACACAATAATTTTTGACTGATATGAAACCGCCTTCGCAATCTCCACCATCTGCCGCTGGGATACCGGCATTGTACTCATAACTCGTTTTGGGTCCACATTAATTTCCAAATCCGCAAATAATTTTTTGGTTTCATCATACATTTTTTTCTCACTGGTGAGCGGACACCAGCTTGCAATCCGCGGAAAACGCCCCAGCCACATATTATCCATAACATTACGCTTTAACGCTTGGTTCAATTCCTGGTGCACCATTGCCACACCGTTTTCCAACGCTTCTTTGGAGTTTTTGAACTCCACCTTTCTTCCCTCCAGAAAAATGTCGCCGCGATCCTTGGAATACACGCCGAACAAACATTTCATCAGCGTAGATTTTCCAGCGCCATTCTCTCCCATCAGTGCATGAACCGTTCCCGCTTTCACGGTCAGAGAGACGTTGTCAAGCGCCTTGACGCCTGGAAATTCCTTGCAAATTCCCTCCATTTTCAGAAGGACACTTTGGTTCCCGCCTTTTGCGGAAGCATTTGTCTCCTGCATCGTCATTCTCACCTCCTGATATCTTTTCATTGGTGCACATGCCCTGACTTGCTACGTCAGATTCTATGTGCAGAAACACAGCCGCACCGAAGTGCGGCCGCATCGTCGATGACCTATTTTATAGTAAACGACGTTTCCTATAATTAGTTATTTGTATATGTAGCATAAGGAATATTAACACGCCATGTACCAACTACATTCGCGGAATCCACGCCATCAAATGCTTCCTTACCATCCATAAAGTTTGCTGTGATATTTGCGATAGTATTTGCCATACCTTCTGCATCCTGTTTGATTGTACCAATCATAGAGCCTGCTGCGATTGCATCTTTCGCTGCGTCTGTAGCATCTACGCCAAACACTGGAATCACTGTAGCACCATCTTTGTTATAGCCTGCATTCTGAAGTGCGGTGACAGCACCAATTGCCATCTCATCATTATTCGCAATCACAAGTTCAACCATATTATTGTTCGCTTCGCTGTACTGAGACATAATTGTTTGCATGTACTCTGTCGCCGCTGCTGAAGACCATGCGCCCGCCTGGTCTACCAGATACTTGTTGCTGTTTGCACTGTCATAAAAGCTCAGTGCTGGCTTGCCTGCCGCTGTTAGGATCGTATCTGCATCTTCCTGACCATACTTTGTACGCGCATCTGCCTCCGCGTTGCCTTCCTGTCCCTTAAACATAACATAAGAGATTGTGCCGTCCCCATTCAAATCCAATGTGTCATAATTCTCTAACAGATAATTTCCAATCATTTCGCCCTGCATATGACCAGCCATCTCATAGTCTGTGCCGACAAACACACACTTATCTGAACTTGTGACTGCCTCCTCGCTCACAGAACGATTAAAGAAAATCACTGGAACACCATTCGCCTGTGAAATAATGTTCTTTGCTGCATCGTCCGATCCAGTATCAACCAGATTGACCACCAAAACAGTTGCACCCTGCGCAATCGCTGTTGTCACCTGCTCAGACTGTGTTGTTTGACTGTTGTTGCTATCATAGTCCTGATACTTAATTCCCGCTGTGTCCAGTGCGGAATCCAGCGCTGCACGCACACTTGAAATATAAGTATCGCCGTAGGTGTAGTAAAATACTGCCACGCTGCCGTCCTTGGAAGCTGGCGCCGTAGTTTCTGCAGGAGCCGAAGAAGCAGAGTCTGTGCTTGCCGCTGCATTGGTGTCTGTGTTCGCTGCCGCGTTAGTGTCCGTGTTTGTCGCTGTTGCCTTGCTGTCCGCATTGCTTGCACTGTTGTCCTTGCCGCCACAGGCTGTCAAAACTGCCAACATGCTCACAGAAAGCAGAGTGCATAAAAATTTTTTGTGTGACTTTTTCATACTTTGTGTACCTCCCTTTGTTTGATAGACTCTCGAAATCGCTTTGCGCTAGATTTTGTTTGTATTTTTTTTGATTCCAAAAGGCTATTCTTTGAGTTAATTTGTTAAAGTTGTATAATTGGATTATAACTTATATTTTCTTGTTTGTAAAGTATTACTGAATATTTTGTGAAATTATTTTTCATTTTTGTCTTCCAAGAAATTATTTCACAAAAATTAGCAATTTAACCAGATGATAATTAAATTAAGTTATCTTGATGAATCTGCAAAATGCGTTATAATAAAATAAACTCTGATTACAGCAGGCATAAAAAGACTCCATAAGTCTTTTCAAAAATATCCTAAGGAGACAAATTTATGGCAAAAATATTGTTGTTAGAAGATGATATCAGTCTGATTGACGGGCTGGAATATGCGCTGCGAAAAAATGCGTTCACAGTAGAAACCGTGCGCACTGTGCACGAAGCGCTGCGGTTTCTAAATCTGCAAGACGATTACGACTTACTTCTGCTCGATGTAACTTTGCCTGACGGAACAGGATTCGATGTCTGTGAAAAAGTGCGAGCGAAAGGCAGCCAAATCCCCATTATTTTTCTTACTGCTGCAGACGAGGAAGTGAACGTTATTCGTGGTCTTGACAGCGGCGGAGATGACTATATCACAAAGCCATTTAAAATAGGAGAACTTTGCTCCCGCATTCGTGCGCTGCAAAGACGGACAAACTACGCAGCCCAACCCGTTCTCTCATCTGACCAACTTTGCATTGATTTTTCGCAAAACCGTGTAACTTTAAAGGAAAATACTGTGGAATTAACACGGACAGAATATCGTCTGCTGAGCCTGCTTGTGCAAAATGCAAACAAAATTGTCACAAGGGAAACCATACTAGATGCACTGTGGGATAACACAGGAGATTTTGTGGATAATAATACGCTGTCCGTATATATCCGACGACTTCGCAAAAAGATTGAATTAGACCCATCGCAACCACAGCATTTAACAACTGTGCGCGGATTTGGCTATCGCTGGGTCTCATAAAAGTAATTTTAAATTATTTCTTCATAGTTCTTAGAGGAGTGACATATGAGACAATTAACCTTTGGATTCATGCAGGACCAACAAATTCGACGATACTATCTATTTCTGCTCCTGCTTTCATTTTTTCTGGTTATCTCTACAACACTGTTCTGCGACAGTGCGACAGACAATGCCAAAACCATGCTTTTGCGACATGACGCGGCGATTGCGTCCTCGCTTATAGCACAGGGAATCCCCGAGACTATAATTGCACGTGCATTAACACAAACAGAAGACTTTTCTCATAAAGAAGCAGTGCAAACCGGAACAGCACTTCTTAGAAAAATTGGAATCCGCCCAGCGCTAGAAAATCAATTTTTGCCGTATGTTCACCAATTTCAAAAAACTTCTATACGCGTCGGATTGACAATAAGTCTTTCGTTTTGTCTCCTGCTGCTTGGCATCAGTCTATTCTTTTTATACAGAAGGGATTCTCTATATCGGCGTGCGACTTCTATCATTGACAGTTATACAGAGGGTCATTTTTCCAATCGTCTGCCACAAACTAACGAAGGTGCACTCCATCGAATGCTATCCGCAATAGACCAACTCGCCACAATGCTGCAGGCACAAAATGATGCGGAACAGCAATCAAAACTTTTTTTAAGAAACACAATCTCTGATATCTCACATCAGCTCAAAACGCCTCTTGCAGCGCTATCCATGTATCAAGAAATTATGGAAAATGAACCAGATAATCCCAATACAGTACAACAGTTTTCCATAAAGACTAGAATAGCGCTACAGCGTATGGAACAATTAATTCAATCTATGCTCAAGATTACCAGACTTGACTCTGGAAATATTGTGTTTGAAAAACGGCGTTATGATTTAAAAGAACTGATTGACTGTGCTGTTAGTGAACTGACAACACGCGCAGAACAAGAAGGAAAAACAATTCTATTGGAAAATTCTGCTCCAGCAACAATTTTGTGCGATAGAACGTGGACATGTGAGGCAATCGGTAACTTAGTGAAAAACGCACTTGATCATACACACGCGCAAGACAGGATTGACATTACTTGGGAAAACACGCCTTTTCGCACAGTAATTCACATTTCTGACAACGGCGACGGCATTGCACCAGAGGATATTCATCATATTTTTAAACGCTTTTATCGAAGCAACCAGTCCGCAAACACTCCAGGCATTGGTCTAGGACTGCCACTTACCAAATCTATTGTGGAAGGGCAAGGCGGAACAATCTCCGTACAGAGCACGCTGCATATTGGAACTTGTTTCACAATCCTGTTTCCAAAAGAGACAGATCAGAAATCGTAGAAAGACAAAATTACATGAAATTACACAAAATCTATCACCCCATAACTGCCACTCCATATAAATGCACCGAGGATTATATGGAGTTTGAACCCTGTGCACCGTTAAAACCTTATATTCGTTGTTTTTGGGGCTCTCGCAATATTGTATCACAAAAACAAAACATTGCAGAATCATACGGGATTGTCATACCCGATACCTGCATGGACATTATTTTCACAGCAGATTATACAAATAATTGTTTAGAAAGCAGCTTTTGCGGAATTGATGACCACTCCTTTGTCAACTATCAAAATAATAAAAAGAAAAAAACATATTTTGTATTTGCAATTCGTTTTTATGCTTGGGGCGCGTTTTTGTTTGCACAAGAATCTATGCGTTCCTCCAAAAACGCTTTTTTTGATGCGGACTGCCATTTTCCAAAAATAAAAAAGGAAATTGAGCGTTGCTTATTTGACACCACAGATATGAAACAGCTCATTTCAACAGCGGAGAAACTACTGCTTAACCTCTATTGTGAAAAGAAAGAAACCAACCTTTTATTTCAGGCAGCATCAAAAATATTACAGACAAAAGGAACCTTGTCAATAACAGATTTAACACAAGATATTCTTGTCAGCAGCCGACAACTAGAAAGACTTTTTTTGGAATTAATTGGAATATCCCCCAAGAGTTTTTCCGCTATAGTGCGATATCAATATTTATGGAATGAACTTTTGTATGAAAATCATTTTAACATTGCAGATGCTGTTTACAAATATGGATATTCCGATCAAGCACACTTATGCCATGATTTCAAAAAATATCATTCTATGAATCTGTCCGACGCAAAAAAATTTGCACTGCAAAATGTCGGAAATATACAAGACAATTCCCTCCTTGCGCAATATAATAAACAACGAAACAACAACCTTACAAAAACAGTAACTATATTATGAAGGAGGAAGCACTTATGAACCACGATAGTATAAGTCCCTGCGGATCTAACTGCAGCGCATGTGACTGCTATAACACATTGTGCAATGGATGCAATTCCTGCGAGGGCAAAGTATTTCACTCTCCCGAAGGATGCGCAATCTATCAATGCGCAATCCATGAGCGGAACCAAAAAGACTGTGCTAACTGCAAAGAATTGCCCTGCGCTATCTGGAAAGCAACAAGAGATCCCCGCTATTCCGATGAGGAATTTGAGCGAAATATCTCGGAGAGAATGCAAACATTATCACAATTTAAGAAACTGTAAGCTAAAATTCACCTTTCTGTAAGCTGTATTTGTTATGATAATCTAGGAATTGTAAAAAAATAACATGCTTTCAGAAAGGAGTTATAACGAATTTAAAATGAAAATCTTACAGGTAAACAATCTATGCAAAATCTATGGAAAGGGAGAAACACAAGTAAATGCTCTTAAGAATGTAACCTTCTCCCTTGAAAAAGGAACATTTTGTGCTGTAGTTGGTGCATCCGGTTCCGGCAAAAGCACCCTTTTAAACTGTATTGGCGCTCTCGACATCCCCACTTCTGGCGAGATTTATATTGACGGAAACAATCTCTTTACACTCAAAGAAAAGGAGCGCACAATCTTTCGGCGCCGCAATATTGGATTTATCTTTCAGTCTTTTCAGCTTGTGGCAGAATTAGATGTTGAACAGAATATTATCTTTCCGCTGCTGCTTGACTACTGTAAACCCAATAGTGCTGTTGTCGAAGAAACGCTGGAAATTCTTGGATTACAGGACAGGCGCCATCATCTGCCAAACCAACTCTCTGGCGGACAGCAACAGCGTGTCGCCATTGGAAGAGCACTGATTACCAAACCAAAATTAATTCTTGCCGATGAGCCCACTGGCAATCTTGACAGCCGCAATAGCCAAGATGTGCTTGACCTGCTTATCAAAGCTTCGCGCCACTATCAACAAACGATATTGATGATTACACACAACAATGCATTGGCGGCATCTGTGGACAGAGTTCTGCATGTGGTGGATGGCTGTCTAACAGATTTAGGAAATACAAGCGGCAAAGGAGGACTCTATCGAGATGAAAAATTATCTTGAGCTCGTACCACTCTATGCCAAAGCCCACCGAAAACAAAACCGCATGTCAATTTTTTGTATTTTTCTGTCAGTGTTTCTTGTGACAGCCATATTCGGTATGGCAGATATGTATATCCGAAGTCAACTGCTAAAGACAAAACTAGAAGATGGCAACTGGCATATTGCACTCAATGACATTAGCAATGCAGAAGCAAAACTGATTGCGGCACGCCCTGAAGTAAACGTGCTCTCCTGCTATGGCACACTCAATTATCAATTGGATATGGGCTATCAGATTGCTGGTAAAGATGTGGTTGTTTGCGGAAGCGACGCGGCTTTTCTGGAAGAAATCTATGTCAACTCTATCTCAGAAGGTGCTTTTCCACAGACAGAACACGAAGTCCTTGTAAGCGGCAATATAAAAACAGAACTAGGACTTGACATTGGCAGTCCGATATTGATACAGGATTCTGCCGGAATAGAATATCTTTATTTTATCTCTGGTTTTGCCAATGATTTGCCAATGATTTTGAGCAAAGATATCTATGGTGTCTTTATGAATACCACCACTTTTCGCACTTTTTATCCCAATGTGACAGATGGTACACCTAATGACTATGATAGCTGTTTTTTCGTTCAATTTCATAATCATCACACAATCCGTAAAACCATCAACGACATTAAGACACAATTTCAGTTGTCTGATGCGCAAGTACACGAACAAGCAATGCTCCTCGGACTGCTCGGTCAAAGTGACGAAGGAAATCTGTTTATGATTATGATTTACACCGTTGCAGCCGTCTTATCAGCGCTGGTTCTGCTGGCGGGCGTTCTGATGATTGCTGGGAGTCTAAACAGCAATATTATTGGGCGAACACAATTTTTTGGAATGCTTCGCTGTGTGGGCGCAACACCAAGCCAAATTATGCGGCTTGTTCACAGAGAATCACTTAGTTTATGTACCTTTGCGATTCCTGCAAGTGTTCTCACAGGTATGGTTCTTATTTGGATACTCTGCGCAATTTTGCGTATTTTAAGTCCTATGTATTTTGCCACTATGCCCGCTTTTGCCGTCAGTCTTCCAAGTATTGCAGCGGGAGTGATAATTGGCATTTTAACTGTGCTTCTCGCGTCGCGCGCACCTGCAAAAAGGGCGTCAAAAGCATCGCCATTGGCAGCAGTAACGGGCAGCGCCAATCTTATAACCCCTGTGCGCCGCGCCGCCAACACTACATTTTGCAAAGTCGATATTGCACTTGGTATTCATCACGCCATTGCAAGCCGCAAAAATTTATTGCTTGTTGCGGCCTCCTTTGCACTAAGCATTATTTTATTTTTATCCTTCTCCACAACAATTGATTTTATGAAACATGCTGTCAAAGCGCTCAAGCCGTGGACGCCCGACCTTTCTATTATCAGTAAAACTATCAATGAAAACAATACTATCAATAAAAATCCCACAGCAAACTGCACTGTTGACCGCGCTCTCATATCGGCATTGCAAGAAAATCCCGCTGTGAAACGTGTTTACGGACGCATGTTTGCCGACCATCTTCCCACTGTTACAAACGGCAGAAAAGATACTGCTATGTTAATTTCTTACGATGAACAGCAGTTCTATTGGGCGAAAAAATACTTGTTAAATGGTTCAATAAAGGAAGTTCAAAACCATCCTGCGACTGCACTGATTGTGTCTGCCCCCCAATATAATAATCATACCAAGATACAGACTGGTGATACCGTAGCACTCACAATCAATGGCAAAATTACAGAGATTGTGATTACAGGAATGGTGTCCGAATGTCCTTTTAACACGTCGGACGGCGACATTCTTCTCTGTTCAGAAAACACCTTCCGACAGCTTACAGGCGCGGAAAACTACACCATTATCGACATACAGTTGACACGTAACGCTGTGGATACTGATGTGGACACACTCCGTGGGTTAGTTGGCACAAAATACACTTTTTCTGACCAGCGCATGAACAATCAGAGTGTACTGGGAGCAAATTATTCTTTTAAGCTTTTTTTATATGGATTTCTATTTCTAATTGCAATGGTCACTCTCTGTAATATTATTAACTGTGTCGCTATGAGCGTCGAGGCGCACATGAAACAGTATGGCGGATTGCGTGCTATTGGAATGAGCGACCATCAACTTGAGAAAATGATTATTGCTGAGACAGTCTCTTATGCAGTAACTGGTGGATTTTTTGGAACAATGTTAGGACTTTTTCTCAATAAAAAACTCTATGAAACTCTAGTAACCTATCGCTGGAATGATCCGTGGCAGCTTCCAATTACAGAACTTTGCATTATTCTTATCCTTGTAATTTTGGCTGTTGTATTGGCAGTTTACAGCCCAGTAAAAAAGATCCGCACAATGTCCATTGTAGAGACAATTTCACAGTAAGTCTGCCTTAAAACTATAAATCAATAAATTTTATGTTCTCACGGAATGCGCAGTACGTGCGTATTCCTGTTCTGTGAAAAGCAACTTTAGAATCTTTTTTATTTCTATAAAATGATACAAAATTTTCCCCACAAGCCGCTGATATATGATATAATGACGTCATACATTATTCGCCTATAAGAAGCAAGACCTGCTTCTTATAAGCGATGCACGGCGCAAAGAGCAGCGCCTTTTATCAGAAGTAAAGGGCAACTTCTGATAAGTTATATTATGTATGGGCATATACTTACTATACAAAATAATATGGTTGGAAAGGATGAAAAATATGATATTTGAATTTACCAAGGACTGCATAACAAGAATCGATACGATAGACAACGAACACCGTAATCTATTTGCATTGCTCTCCAAAGCATATAATCTAGCATCGATGGAATATCACAGCGACTATTATCAGGAAGTCAAAAATATTCTTGAAGAACTGGATGATTATGCAGAGACACACTTTGCACATGAAGAAGATTACATGACACAATTGCGTGATCCAGAGATAATTCGCCAACGTTCTCAACACGCTTTTTTCCGCGATAAGATACGAGAGTATGAATTTGTCAATATTGATGACGAGGGCGAACAGCAGCGTGTACTTACCGAACTTGTGCGTTTCCTTGCCAAATGGCTGTATCGCCATATTCTTAGCAGCGATATTATGATTGGAAAACTACCACCGCTTGAAGAGTGGATGATTCGTGAAAATCCCTGTGAATTTACAGATGATTATTTGACAGGTATCGCCCTTGTTGACGCGGAGCACAAAGAGCTTTTCCGCATTGTTGACAAGGCTAATCAGCTTGTGAAATCCTTTGACAGCCTTTCAGGGTATGACAATATTATGCAGATTTTAAATGAACTAAAAGAGTATACAAAAGAGCACTTTTCTGATGAGGAAGAGTATATGGAAACCATTCATTACGAGGGCTTAAGCGCACAGAAACGCGCGCATGAAGCGTTTATCGATAAACTTGAAAACATTGATCTCAATCAGGTTGATCAAAACCCCCAGGAATATCTACAGGAACTTTTAGAATTTCTGCTTGGCTGGCTGATCAATCATATTTTGTACACTGACAAAAAAATTCCCTGCGTAAACCTTTAATCTATATTTTTGTTAAGTTTGCATTTATATAAACGAACTGCTAAAGCAAAAAATTGAGTAGGGGAAGTAACCTTCTCCTACTCGATTCTACACATTTCGCTAATTTAACTAATCACTCCGCGATGCCGCAGCAAATAGCTTCCGTCTGTTCTTGGCACAGCTTCCACATACATGCTGCACGCATTTTTATGCTTTTCTACCAGATAACGGTCAATATACCCCTCCTGGCAGTCACCTTTATCATACGCTTTATAAATACTATCCCACAGTTTCTTATCTGTGATAATCAGGTCAAATGTTATCACTTCGTTATCATTGTTAATCATCGCTGCAAAGCACTCATTAAAGTAATCCCCAATATCGTCTATATAATGCGCATCACCGCCACCCCGCACCGTAATCACAGTAATCGAATCTGTGTTGGTTGCAGTGGTCGGATTTGATGTGCTACTGCCAGAACTTCCAGAGGGGGTCGTCGATGGGGTTGTCGTTGTATTTGTGGAAGGCCTTGTAGTTGTCCCTGGTTTTGTTGTATCTGTGGGCGGCGTCTCTGATGGGTTTACCTCAAGTCCGCTATAACGGTTGCCATTACATGGCGGAAGATAAATCGACAAATCCCTTCTCACATGATCCGGCGCATAGTCTGCATCAGAACAATTAAAATAATCGTAAGTGTTCGGATTGGTATCATCCCATGTGCTGTCCACATTGTAATAGCCGTCGCTGAGTTTCACAATATTCCATGCATGATTTTCACCGGCAAATCCTGTCACATAATAACATGGGATATCTAGCTGATGCAGCAAATATTGAAACGCTCTTGCATAGCCGGCACACACTGTCCTTCCGTATACAAGTGCGCTGTAAGCACTCTGATTCATCGGTGCATTTCTATCATATTTTACCCCGCGAATCAATGTGTCGTGCACAATTTTTTCCTTGTCGTAATCGGAGTAGCTCCCGTATGTCTCATCCGTAATCTTCTTTGCCGCTGCCTCAAACTCAATTTTTGACGCGTCCAGATCATTCGCCGTCACATTAAACACAAGGGTTATATCCGCCACACTTCCCTTTGGCGTATACTGATACTTGTACGCTGTATCTACCCAAAATAATTCTGGATGGTCATTTACCACAGAGGTAAATGCATTTTTCAAATCGTTTGCTGTAATGTCCTCCACCGGCGCAAAATGTTTGTTCTGTGCTTCTGCATTGGCATAAATTTGCCGGTAAACTGCTTTCTGCGTCTCATTAATAATACCATAATACGGATACATTTCCGTATCAAACGTCAGGTTGCTTCCGGTTTCCCCTTTTCCAAGCTCCTTTGCAATCTCATCTGCCTTGTTCTGGGTAATCTCCTTCCCTGTCGCCTTGACAGGAATATAACCGTTCAGCCCTGCAACTTTACTAGGAATCTTTAGTTTGCTCTCAGCATCCGCATCAGTGTCCTCATCGTCTGCTGTCCGCACTGTACCCACTGGTACAGTATTGTTTGTCAATGTCTTTTCTGCTGCCGGAAGCATCCCATGTGTCACCGTCGTACTTACCGTCTGGAAATCCATAGTATACTCTGGATTCGCTTCCCCCGCATTCGCTTTCAAATCGGCGCCAATCTTGACCGCCAGTTCTGGATTGTAGTGGCATATCGCAATAAAAAGAAGCATAAGCGCCAATAAGCCACCAAATCCGTACAGTACCTTCTCTACTATACGCATATCAGTTACCTCCTCGATAACTATTTGGCCCCCGCAAAGTGACAAGCGCCAAACAGCCGCTTATTTGAATCTTATACTCCCCCATGAGCTCCATCCTCCATAACTTCCCTGTTATTGTATCTGCTCTTATTATATGACGGCACGCTGTTTTTGTCAAATCTTATTATGTACTCGGGAGTTTGACAGTTTCATATCTCAAAAAACCTTACAGACCTTATAAAACCTGATTTTTTTATGTCAAATTTTTTGATTTATTTTATAGTATTATATAGTATTATTTTTCTAAATATGGTATACTACTTTCAGGAGGTTTTCATTATGAAAGTAACTACATCTAAATCAAAAAATTCTGAATCTTTTTACATCGCAAAAAGTTTTATTAACAATAAAGGAAAAAGCACGTCTGTCAATGTACGTAAACTCGGAACTCTTAAGGAACTTCTGGTTGAACACGGACCTACTCGTGATGACGTCATGAAATGGGCAAAAGAAGAAGCCAGGATAGAAACCCTTAAATATAAAAAGGAACAACAGGCCAAAGACGTTCAGATCACGTTTCATTCTGATCAAAAGCTGGTTTATAGCCAGCAGATCTTCTACCGTGGAGGATATCTTTTTCCCCAGGCTTTTTACTACCGCCTTCAACTTGATAAAACATGCCGCAAACTCCGGGACAAACACAGATTCAAATATGATATCAATGCTGTCCTTTCCGATCTTATCTATGCCAGAATCCTTGAACCGGCCAGTAAGCGTTCTTCTTACAAGACCGCTTCTGAATTTCTGGAAAAGCCTTCCTATCAGCTGCATGATATCTATCGGGCACTTGATGTTCTGGGAAATGAATGCGACTTTATCCAGTCAGAAGTATATAAGAACAGCCATCTGCTCGGGAAACGCAATGATAAGATCCTCTATTACGACTGCACAAACTATTATTTTGAGATTGAACAGGAAGATGGTGGTAAAAAATATGGCAAAAGCAAGGAACACCGCCCTAATCCTATCATTCAGATGGGAATGTTCATGGATGGGGATGGGATTCCCCTTGCATTTTCACTTTTTCCCGGAAATGCAAATGAACAGACTTCCCTGAAACCACTGGAAGAAAAAGTACTTCAGGATTTTGGCTGTACTAAATTTATTTACTGCAGTGATGCAGGACTCGGTTCGGAAGCAATCAAAAGAATAAATCATGCCGGTGAACGTGCTTTTATTGTCACCCAGTCTATAAAAAAGTTAAATAAAGACGATAAAAAATGGGCTTTGGACAGAACCGGTTTTAAACGTGTCTCAGATGACATGCCTGTTAAGCTTTCTGAAATCCCGGAAGATGATAATGGACTGTATTATAAAGATGAGCCATATACTCCTCATAAACTCCACCAACGTCTGATTGTGACTTATTCGCCCAAATATGCAAGATGTCAAAAAGCAATACGTGACGCACAGGTGAAACGTGCTGAAAAGATGCTTCATTCGGGAAAAGTAAAAAAAGAACGCAGGAATCCGAATGATCCTGCACGTTTTATTGGAAAGATTGCAGTAACTGAAGAGGGAGAAGCCGCAAAAATCCATAATTATCTGGATACAGATAAGATTGAACAGGAATCACTCTACGATGGAATGTATGCGGTAACTACCGATCTCTTAGATGACGATGTGAAAGATATTTTAAAAGTCAGTGAAGGAAGATGGGAAATCGAAGAATGCTTCCGAATCATGAAAACAGATTTTGAAGCAAGACCTGTATTTCTACATGATGATGTACGTATAAAAGCACATTTCCTCATCTGTTTTCTTTCCTTAGTCATATACCGTTATCTAGAAAGAGAGTTAGAACACGCCTTTACCTGTGAGATAATCCTGGATAAATTAAAAACAATAAATTTTGCGGACATCCAGGAACAGGGTTTTATCCCGCTTTATACACGAGACAAGTTAACGGATGCCTTACACGAGATCTGTGGTTTTGATAGCGACTTCAAATTCATCACAAAAAGTCATATGAAAACAATTCAGAAAAAAAGTAAAGGCAGAAAATAAAATACCATAGTCTAAAACAGCACCAAAAATCGCTACACTGCCCATATTTTCAAGCATTGTAGCGATTCTGTCTTTTCTCAACTGTTAAAAATAGGATTATATGACGGCACGCTGTTTTTGTCAAATCTTATTATGTACTCCGCCAGTCCATATAATGAAGCGCTCCTTCCTTCTGCATTCCAGCAAAACCTTGTTGCCGCAACGCTTCATAGAGCACAATGCTAACACTGTTGGATAGATTGAGACTTCTAATTGTATCTAACATGGGAATACGAATGCATGTTTGCTCATAATCCACTAAAATCTCCTCTGGTATCCCCGCACTCTCCTTTCCGAACATAATATAGTCACGCTCGCCAAACGTTGCTTGTGTATAAACCTTTCTCGCCTTAGTTGTCGCCATCCAAATTTTTGCATCTGATTGACCTGTAAAGTTTTTCTCCACAAACTCTGTGAAATTCATATATCGTCGCACGTCAAGATGCTCCCAGTAATCCATGCCCGCTCTGCGCAATTCCTTTCCTGTCAGTCGAAAGCCCAACGGCTCAATCAGATGCAGCACAGATCCAGTAGCAACGCAAGTGCGCCCAATATTTCCAGTATTTGCCGGAATCTCCGGCTGATAGAGTACGATGTTCATGCTCCCACCTGCTCATTTTTATAATCGCTCTACAAAATGTCTCAGTCGTCCAATTGCTATCTTAAGCTTCTCAAGTGAGTATGCATAAGAGATGCGCAAAAATCCCTCGCCGCTATCACCAAATGCATTTCCAGGCACAACAGCAAGCTTTTCTTCATGCAAAAGCCGTGACGCAAATTCATCGCTTGTCATACCAAACTGTTTCACACATGGGAATATGTAAAATGCACCAAACGGCTCAAAGCATTCCAAGCCCATCTCGCGAAAAGCATTGACCAGATAACGCCGCCGCTGATTGTAGGATTCACGCATCATCTGCACATCTGCGTCACCATTTTTTAGCGCGTCAATCGCCGCGTACTGTGAGGTGGTTGGCGCACACATAATGCAAAACTGATGAATTTTGTACATTTGTTCGATAATCTGTTTTGGACCGCATGCATAGCCAAGTCTCCAGCCTGTCATCGCATAAGATTTAGAAAATCCGTTGATGAGAATTGTTCGCTCCCACATTCCTGGAATATTCGCGATAGAAACATGCTTTTCTGTGTAGCAAAGCTCCGAATAAATCTCATCGGAAAGTACAAAGAGATCATGTTTTTCAATCACCTTTGCAATCTCCTCCAAATCGTTTCGCTCCATAATTGCACCAGTTGGATTATTTGGAAACGGCAAAATTAATACCTTGGTCTTGTCTGTGACTGCCGCCTCAAGCTCCGCTGCTGTCAGTCGAAACTGATTTTCATTTTTCAGTTCAATAATCACCGGTTTCGCTCCTGCTAAAATCGCGCATGGCTCATAGGATACATAACTTGGCTGTGGAATAATTACCTCATCGCCTGGGTCCACCATCGCGCGCAGCGCAATGTCAATTGCTTCTGATCCACCAACTGTCACTAAAATTCCATCCTTCGGATCATAGTTTAAAGAAAAGCGGCGATTTAAATAACGGTTAATTTCCTCGCGCAACTCCAAAAGTCCCGCGTTTGCTGTATAAAATGTACGTCCTTTCTCCAAGGAATAAATTCCTTCGTCCCGAATATGCCACGGCGTCTCAAAATCCGGCTCGCCCACACCGAGCGAAATGACATCTGGATCATTCATCTCACTCACAAGATCAAAATATTTGCGGATTCCTGAAGGTTTTATCTCTACAATCGCTTTTGATAACGGATTTCTCATGGTGTCACCTGCATCCTTTCATCAGACTGTTTTCTGTCCAGAACTGTGCCGTGGTCCTTATACTTTTTCAAAATAAAATGTGTCGCTGTGCTGATGACAGTCTCCAAAGTAGAAAGCTTATCCGACACAAAATTTGAAACTTCCTTGAGCGTCTTTCCCTCTAGGCTTACAAGCAAATCATATCCTCCTGAAATCAGATACACTGCATGTACCTCTGGATATTTATAGATGCGCTCTGCAATGCTGTCAAAACCTTTTCCACGCTGTGGGGTCACACGCACTTCTATCAGCGCATTCACCTTCTCCACCGAGGTCTTTTCCCAGTCAATCAGAGTATGATATCCGCAGATAATGCCCTCTTTTTCCATCTGCTCCATCTCATTGACAACATCTGCTTCTTCCATGCCCAATATCACTGCAAGTTCATGCAGATCAATCCTGCTATTTTTTTCTATGATCGATAAAATTTGTTCTCTCATCTTTTTTCCTCCATTTATTCTTAAACAGTTGTTTCGATACAGGAAGTCTCCACCTGCGCATAGTACTGGAAAATCTCGTCTCCGTTTGCCGGTTCCAGAAACCTTGACTCCTCCCCATGACGTATCACACGGTCATTTCCCTGTGTGGTGCGCCCAATTACTGCTGCTGGCACACCTGCGTTTTCCAATGCGCGCACTAGCTCCCCGCCATTCGCTGCCAAGACAAGCAAACTACCGCCCGCCAGCAATTCATACGGATTTAAATCAAAATACTCACATACCTCTATGGTTTCCTGTCTCACAGGTATGCGTTTTAAGTCTGCGACCAGTCCAACGCCATTCTCCGCTGCCAATTGCCAGAGACCACCAAACACACCGCCCTCCCGCAATGCCAGCAGATAATCTGCGCCGGACTTCACGGCGGTTGCAGCCTCCGGCGCTATAGATAGATATCTGTAAAAATCCGCTGCTGTATCCACCAGATCAGACGGATAGCGCGCACAGAGTTTATCACGGCTTTCTGCCGCCATGATCGCTGTCCCCTCAAGTCCCAGCCACTTTGTCATCACAATATCTTCTTCTATCAGAGTCTTTTTTTTCATGGAGACAACATTTCCCTCAGAATGCTTCTCTAATCCGGCACTAATCACACAAGATACTACCATCTGTGCAACCGCTGGAAGCACCTGAACATTGCAGCTTAAAATTGGAATCCCTGTCTCGTCCGCCTGCAAAGCTGCCGCCTCCATCATCATACGAACTTTAATCTCCCGCATTCGCTCTGGAATCATAAGCGTCATAGATGCACTTGCGTCGAACAATCCAAGCGCCGCACGATTCGCACAGCAGGCAATTACATGATTGACCGCCGCAAGATATGCCCGCGCCGCAGTCCTCTTGTCTGTTCCAAACGCGAGTGCCTGCCCTGACAAAATACCATCACAAGCAGCATTCCCTGCCAAAACGGCGCAGTCTGCCCTCAGACCTGCGCCATTTGATTTCAATATTTTTCTGACGGAACGATCATATATACTCTCTGTCAGTTTTCCGCACTTCATGACCAATCCCTCTCCATCATCGTCAGTATAACAGTTCTTATGGCTCCGCCTGCTGTTGGGCCTGAGCCTGCTGCTCTAAAAGCTGCTGCTGAAGTAATGCCTGCTGCTCCAACAACTGTTGCTGTTGCAGCGCCTGATAGTACGCATCCAGCTCTGCCTGCTGTTGGGCTGCCGCTGCCATCTCCGCCTTAATTGCTGTTGCCTCTGCCTTGCAAACATCAATGCTGCCCGATGCAATCGCTGCATTCATTCGCTCAGCATAGGCAGGATTATCTGTATTCACCCCAACAACGGCTGACCGCGGTGATACTTTATAGGAGCTCTTGTTAATTACTTCGCGGCTGACCTCCACACCGTTTTCCTCGACAACTTTCCACAATTGCGCTGTATACCCAATATGTGCGGATTCCACACTAATATATCCAATACCTTGGCTTGCCGTCGGCGTGATAATCTCATGGTCAGGACGTGTCGTTGAAAGTGTCTCACTCTCATAGCGCACCACATGCCCTGGATCTCGCTCCTCCACACCATAGATTGTAAAAGTAATCTGCTTTCCCTCGGTATGTCCTTCTATATAAATCGGATGATTCCAATTATTGACGAAACGAAAGTCTTTTCCAGCCGATTCTGCGATTGCTGCATCCATAGATGGCTTCACGTAAGTAATAATCATCGAATGATTATTTCGTTCTGTCACTTCCAACTCGGAAAGCAAAACTGAATTATATAGCGTTGTCGATACTTGACAGATACCGCCGCCAAGACTGTCAACCACCTTTCCATTCATGTAAGAACCAGCCGGATAATATCCGTTTGCCTCTGTAAATGGCTTAATTGTATCATACGTAGAAAATTCATCTCCTGGATACAACAAGGTACCATTAATCAGACGACAGCCATTTTCTATATTCTTACATCTTGATGGACTGCTACTTGAATAGCTTGTTGTAAAAGTACCTAGAACATCTTTAATCTTTGCCAGCTCTTCCGCACTTCCACGCGGCTCTGTCACATCAATTACAAGGTCGATTGATGCGTCCTGATAGTCCCAGCCATTTGTAATATAGTCATATGTCTTATTGAGAGACTCCTCAATATTCACTTTCTGTCCTGTCTGCCCACCTTCCACAACAAACTGGCCATTCACTCTAGTCAATGTTGTATCCATTGCTGAAATATCATACTCAGTGCACTGTTGTTCCAGCACGGAACGAATCAGTTCCTTATCGAGCGTAAGTCGCAGATCATACACTTTGTTTCCATGTTTTAAGTCCTGCATTGCCTTGTATCGCTTGACAATATTTCCCTTCTTTCCAAGAGAAACCGCCGCGTCTATATCTGCCTCATTTTCCCAGCGAAGTCCCAACTCGCCGACCATAATAGACACATAATGGTTATCGACTGCGCCAAACGTAATATTCTTCTGTTTTAAATCCTCCACAAATGCACTGACAGAAGCCCTTGCCTCATCAGCCGTCATGCCAGAGAGCTCAATCCCTCCCATGAAAATTCCATCTAATATTACATCTTTGTCTGAAGCAGCCAAAACTTCACTTGACCCAAATGTTCCCCCAAAAATAACTGCCCATGCAAAGACTGCCAAAATTAGCCCCGCATACTTTCTTATTTTTTTCATACAAATCCTCCATACACGAATTGGATTTTTGCATTGTCCTAAATCGTGCAATATGTTATAATCAATTAGAACCCGACTACACTGACCGCCAGCGGAACTACCATTGCCAGCACAAGAATAATTGCGATAACCGCTGCGATTGTACGTTGTGTTTTTTTATGATTCATGTTCATCATGGCTGTTCACCTCTTTTCGAAAGGATATTATATATGAATTTATTCTTATTTTCAAGCTTTACCATATTTTGTATTATTTTTTCTATTGCGTTGCACAGAACAAAGCGTATTGAGCAGAATCTTGACCAAGATTTCTGGGAGCGCGAGCAAAAGGCAAATTTTACCCGCAAAAAATCTCTTGACAGTCTAAACTACATCACAATCCCAGAGGAGATCCTACAGATGAAACCAGATTGCATGACTTCAGAGATTGAGAACTGCCTTCGCGATCTAAATGACTTGTCCGCATTTAAAATTGTAAATTTTACAGGCTATACCAACACCGACCTAAAACTGGAATATGGAACCGCTAATATCAATATATTAAGCGATTATGATTTTCATTACACAAGTCTAGTGACACTGTTGCAAAAACTTGCAGAACTGTTGCATGATGTCCTGGAAGATGCCCTTGCTATCAAAACGCTTGAATTTGCTGTCTCCACCGGAACCGACGTCAGCAAAAGCTACTATCTACTTGCACAGCTCTATCAGGAAGTCGGCATGTCCGAAAAAATTGAGGAACTGATTGCCCAAGCGCAGAATATACGTTCTATCTTGAAGGATACAATCGTCGAAAATTTGAGAGCAACTTATCAATAAGCCTGCTCGCCTCATTCTTGCTTAACTTTTCTAAATCGATTGCCTCGTCTGTGATATTGGCCACTGGAGACAACATGTATCCTTCCCGATGTAGGTGGTACTGCACAGTAAGTTTTAACAGAAGCTCTAGTTGTTTTGGTGTGATGGGATTCTCTTTTCTCACACAGTATACTAACTGTTTTGGTTGAAATGGTTTTTCCTCCACGTCTCCATAATTCTGTGCTAGGATTTGATAGAGTGTATGCGCTGCAATCGCGTCATTTAACGCCCTATGTGCGTCGAGCGCTATCTGAAAATGCGCACACAAAAAGCTAAGACTTCGGCTCTCCAAATCACTGAGAAAACATTTGGCAATTTTTAAGGTATCAATACCCGTCCGCTCATAAGACTTTTTGTTGTTTATCGCGGCTTTCTTCACAAAAGAATAATCAAAAATCAAATTGTGCCCCAACAGAATATCCTCACCTGCAAAGGACAGAAACACATCAAGAACTTCGTCAATATAAGGCGCTTTACAGACATCTGCATCCTGAATACCTGTAAGTTCTACAATCCTTAGCGGCAGACTTTTTGCGGGGTTGACAAATGACGAAAAAGTATCTTCTACCTTCCCGTCCCTGACACGCGCCGCTCCAATTTCTATTATCTTGTCATATTTTGGGTTTAACCCTGTCGTCTCAATATCCAGAGCCACATAATTCATTGGTATATCCATGTCTTTTATTCCTGTAATTTATCCTTATATTCCTTATCCAGAAAAATAAGATTCATCTCATAATCCTGCATGTTTTTCTGCTTCATTGTCGAGAGCATCAATCCCGCAAAGAATGACTGCATCGCCGCCAAGTATACAAAGCAGCACACAATCAGTGTTGGGAAGCGCTCCACCAACCCTGTATCAAAAAATTCTACCATTACTGGCGCCAAAAAAGCCGTTGAGATCAACACTAATATCAGTGCAATCCAAGAAAAAAATCCCATTGGCTTATAATTTTTATAGAGTTTTATAATGGTCATAATCACTTTGAATCCATCAGAGTAGGTGTTCAGTTTTGACTCGCTTCCCTCTGGCCTGTCCCTGTACTGGATAATCACATTCTCCACGCGCATATTTTTATCAATGGCATGAATACTCATCTCCGTCTCAATCTCAAATCCCTTGGAAAGCACTGGAAAAGATTTGACAAACTGGTAACTAAACGCCCTATACCCTGTCATAATATCTCGAATGTCACTCTTAAACATGCTGTTGATGGCACCGCGCACCAAGGAATTGCCAAAATTGTGAAATGGCCTTTTATTCTCCTCAAAATAGGAGGATGAAAGCCTATCGCCCACAACCATATCCGCACCGCGCGCAAGAACTGCCTCGCACAGTTTTCCGGCCTCGTCCGCTGGATAAGTGTCATCGCCGTCCGTCATAACATAACATTTCGCGTCAATCTCGCGGAACATTCTCCGAATCACGTTTCCTTTTCCCTGTTGATATTCATAGCGCACAACTGCTCCTGCCCGCCGCGCAATCTCGTCTGTCCCATCTTTTGAATTATTGTCATACACATATATTACTGCATTGGGCAATGCCTTCTTAAAGTCTTGTACCACCTTTTCAATTGTCTTACTCTCATTATAGCAGGGAATAAGTACTGCAATTTCATCCATAAATTCAATGCCTCCGCTTTTGCTCATTTTATTGTCGCAGTGTCCTCAGACCGCAACCGATCCCTTTCAGCTTTGTTTCGGACGCGCAACTCCTTGAAGAAGATTTTTAGCATCTGGGAACACTCCTCCTCTAAAATTCCTCGCTCAATCTCCACCTGATGATTAAATGCCGGCATGTCAAGAATATTCAAGACAGATCCGGCACATCCTGCTTTTGGATTCATACACGCCATCACCACTTTGGAAATGCGCGCTTGCACAATCGCACCTGCACACATTTGACAGGGCTCAAGTGTAACATACATTGTGCACCCCTCTAGCCGCCAATCTCCTATCACTTTACTTGCCTTGCGAATCGCTGTAATCTCCGCATGTGCAAGTGTATTTTTATCTGTGTTGCGCCGATTATAGCCACGCCCTATAATTTTACCTTCATATACAATGACACAGCCAATCGGCACCTCACCGAGCGCATATGCCTTTTTTGCCTGTTTGACCGCTTCCCGCATGTAGCGTTCCTCTTCCGTCAGCCTGTTGCCCATCACACGTAATTCCTCCTTAGAAACTGACATCAGGTCGCATGTCTTCCTTATGATAGAACATTCAGCCACGAAATCACATCTTGGTAGACCTGATTTTTATCTAATTCATTTAAAATTTCATGCCTGTCTTGCGGGTATATTTTTACGGACACCATCTCCATACCAGCCTTTTTGTATGCCGCTGATATCTTTTGCACATCTCTTCCATAATGCCCAACTGGGTCCTCGCCACCCGCGATAAAAAAGAGCGGTAGCTCTTTGGGAATCCGATTAATATTGCGTTTATTCTGAATAAATTGCAGCACGTCAAACATTGTTCTGTAGCCATTTACCGTAAAGGAAAAGCTGCAATATTTATTACCCCTACAAAAGTCCACAATTTTTTCGTCTCGCGTCAGCCAATCACTTGCTGTGCGTGGGTTTGGAATCCTTTTTAGATAGCCGCCAAATGCACTTTTCTTTAATAATCTGGAGCGAAAGCGATCTCCAAACAGTGCTCGCTGCACATTCGATACCAGTTCGCCAGCCATCAAAATCAGACGGCTTTTCCTTCCTGTTCCACAGAGGATTGCCCCGTCTAAATCCATTCCATACGTCATAATATATCTTCTGGCCATAAAAGAGCCCATGCTGTGCCCCAACAGAAAATAGGGAATCCCCTTAAACTTTTTTTTCGCATATTTGGTGACTCTGTGCAAATCTGCAACAACTGTGGCACTCATATTTTTCGGGCAAAAATAGCCTAAGTCACTGTCATTTCCAGCAGTCAAACCATGCCCTAGATGATCGTTTCCAATCACTGCATAACCATTGTGAGTCAAAAACATTGCGAAATTTTCATATTTGTCAATCATTTCTGTCATACCATGAGAAATCTGTACAACAGCCCTCGGCGCCATATCTGGCTCCCAGAGCACTACATGCAATTTATGCACACCGTCCCGCGACGGAATATAAAAGTCTTTCCTTTCCATAATAACACCCCTTCTGCTGTAATTCAATGGAAATATCGAATAGAGTCAAGAAAACGGGAGCAGTCCCATCTGCCCCCGTCTCTTTTGCTTTGATTGCCACCCCTGCATTCAGGCAAACCTCCGTTTGCCTGCTCTCAGACGCCAAGCTGCTCGAACAGCTCTCCTCCTGCGCCTTTATGCATATGAAATTGTTTTACTTTTCTCTTTTTTGAACCTTACATTTTTGAGATCATTACGACAGAAAGGTCATACTCTTCGAGGAACTCATCAATATCCCTCTCATCGTTGATCTCCATAGCTACCTCAAAAGCCCCTGTTATAGGGTCCAGAAATCCCGCAACCATCTCTCCAGTAGATTGATTTTTCCGAATCATAGGCTTCTTGTTTAAAATATCAATTCTCTCAGATACTTCTCTCTTCGCTACTAACATGTTATTGTTCCCCTTTCAACCCTTTTTCATGAGATATACTCCAGATAACCTGCCCCATCCAAGTTATTCCGACCCGAGCAGTTCCCGACATACCCCAGGCAATAATCCTATTAATTATTTTCGTTATGTTGTCAAGGTGCCTCCGGCACATTCTGTACCATCAGATGAATCAAAGCGATATATGATCAGTCTCATTCCCGGCCATCTTCTCCCACAATGGTTCCGGCGCAGAAACACAATCATCCTTAGTATTATGTAAACAAACAATTTTATCCACGTGTTATCCACGAACACTTGTATTTTTGTGGATAAGTTGTGAAAAATATGTAAGCCCCTTATTCCTTTCCATGTTTATTTACTTTTTATAAATAGTAGCATATGTAATTTTATAAATCAATCCTTATTTTCCAAATTGTGCAAATTTACATAACTTTTTAGTTATGTTGACCAATTAAACAACAAAAAACAATCAAATCTAGGAAATTTTTTTACGACATGCTTCCTCTCTGCGTCCATGCGCCTAAAAAAACCGCGTACAGGGGAACAATCCCTTTACACGCGGTTTTTAATTTCTCTTATTCCCCACCAAAAACTTCTGATATCTTTCCCTGCAACTCATCTGCCGAAAAGTTTTCTGCATTTTTAAGAAGCTGTTCGAGCGATTCTCTTGCCTCATGCAACTTCTTCTCATCCATACTGTAATCGCGAATGTAAGACTTAATTGAATCTTCAATTTGATTTTGCTCTTCATTGCTAATTCCAAGAGATTTTGCAAGATCATCACCTGTAAAAAAATCACTGACCTCGCTGGTAAAAGCCTTCTTTAGTTCATCAACCGCCTGTGTTGCGATCTCATCAACAACACCGCCCACATAGGAATCCGAGTTTTTTGTCTGTGTTCTGCCGCCACTTATATTTCCGGCTGTCAGCACACTTCCTGCCACTGCTGCCACAATAATCGCCGTCTTCTTCACTTACTTTCTCCTCCTGACTGTGTTTGGACTGACTGCGCTGCATTCACCACCTCTAGCGCCTCCGCGCTAATAATACTCTCCTTCTTTTTCTTTGTTGAAGTCACGGGCTTATCGGACCATGCCATTGCTCGAATACCTGGCGTTGTTGTTCGGATTCTTAGATAGCTTCGACCATCCTCGACAAACCTGATAATAGAAATGTTTCTCCACTCATAAAACTCAAACGGTGCAAACTCTATCTTTATCTCCTTCAACAGCCCTTTTCCCTCAAAATTGACAAGTTTTTGATCGACTCTGACTGGCATGGCATATATATATTTATTATCCGTTGTCTGGATAATCGTTGTCTCGAAAAGCGCCGATTTTCCTTCTTTACTTACCCGAATCGCCGCCATTGATGGTATTGGAATATCCTCTACATTCATTTTGCATCCATACTCCTTTCTCTATCTGATTATTCAATTACAGTATAGTCTGAATCGTCCTTTCTTGTCAAGGATAAAGAATCACAATTCCGAGACTTGGACAGTCCGAAGTTACTTTTCACACCCGCACCATGCACTTGCTGCATGGTGTCGGAGCTAGCGCCAAAATGCCTGCCTTGTGGCATT
>ERZ808041.216-NODE-216-length-57280-cov-13.754384_pt1 | contig 57280 bp, 62 predicted proteins | sample MGYA00380192_ERZ808041 | MGnify/ENA primary metagenome ERZ808041 (study PRJEB31490, sample SAMN06133412) | mouse gut metagenome | isolation source: Z1_1 | host: mice | place: China: Chengdu | collected 2015-05 ...
AAGAAATGGACGATGCCGCTTAGAAACTGGGGACAGGTCTATGGCGAACTCAGTATTATGTACGAAGGACGGCTACCGGAATAAAACTGAAAAATCAGCCATTTTGACAGGCGTGGAACCCGCCTGCTCTTGACATGCATCAGCATGTGCTGTTATATATAAAGCAAGGGCTGGAAGCTCATTCGAGAGCCTTCAGCCCTATTATTATCATAGAAGATCAGTATTTACAGACTTTTGTTCACACACTCCTTATAAACGCGCGCGCCGCAGGGCGCACAGGAAAAAGGCCTCGCACCATTTTGGATGATGCGAAGCCTTTTTACGCTAGTCAGATTTATTTGCGGCAAATTTATTTGCCTGACATCTGCTCTTCCTGCTTCATGATCATTTTCTTGACCATCTCGCCGCCGATGCTTCCTGCCTGTGCGGAAGTTAAGTCGCCGTTGTAACCCTCTTTTAAAGGTACACCGATCTCACTTGCAACTTCCTGCTTAAAGCGGTTCATTGCTTCCTTTGCCTGCGGTACAGCCATCTGGCTTGTGTTGGAACCTGAATTGTTAGATCCACTCATGGTTTTTTCCTCCATACTAATCTGATGTTTTTCCGGATGGACAATTCCGTCCGGTTGGTCTGGAATTACAATTTCGATTTACTGTAGTTCCTAATCCTATTATTTACAGGGGCAGAAAAAATATGTTGGTAAATTTTGAGAATTTTCTTGACAATTAAAAAAACATGTGCGTATACTATTTTTGTTGAGACAATATGTAATCAAATTTTAAGGAAAGTGAGGTAAGTATTATGTCTGGAGTTACACGTATGTTCGTCAAGTTAGATAACCAGAAGTATAAGATTGCCTCGGTGGGTTCTGTTTTGCACTGACAGGAATGCAGTATCGTTTGATGCAGCGTTTCCGGGAGAACCGTTTTCTGATAGATACCGTGGTAATCGTATGGTTGCCACGGATTTTTTTGCGCAAAATGCGAGAAAGAGTCCGTACATAAGGGCTCTTTTTTTGTTCTATAGGGGATACCGCGTTGCTGCAAGGTGTGAAAGATGATTCCTATAGAGCAAAAAGCATGTCGGGCAGGATGCACCGGAATCGGGGCGATGCAGTCCGCGCAGCAGAAAAGAACGCATCGGGAGAGAATAAAGTTAGGGAGGAGAATTGAAATTGAAGAAATTATATACTTATATGGGGCGCTACTGGTATGGGTATCTGTTCGCGATATTCTGTATGGTAGCAGCGATTGTACTGGATATGGTATATCCGAAGATAACGCAGCAGATCGTAGACGATGTAATTTTGGGAGGAGAGCTTTCCATTTTGACAGGACTTCTTGTTGGAATCGTGATCGTCGGAATCGGGCGCTGTATTTTCGGGTACTGCAAAGAATTTACATTTGATGTGCTGGCATCGAAGATCGGGTCGCAGATGCGCAAGGATCTCTTCGATCACGTTCAGTCCCTGTCGATGGGATATTTTGAGAAAACGAATACCGGAGAGCTGATGGCGAGAGTCAAGGATGATATTGACAAAATCTGGAACGCTATGGGATATGTCGGAATGCTTGTAATTGAGGTGGTCATTCACGTTTCGATGGTGCTCTACTGCATGTTTTCGCTGAATTGGAAGCTGGCGTTCGTGCCGCTTTGTACAATGATCGTCTGCGGAGCAGTCGCGGTCGTCATGGAGCGAAAACTCGATAAGATTTACGAGGATATCAGCGAGGAGAATGCGGTTCTTACAACGGTGGCGGAGGAGAATCTTGCGGGTGTGCGCACCGTTAAGGCGTTCGCCAGAGAGAAGTTCGAGATTGAGAAATTTCTTTCGCACAACAGCCGCTACTATGAACTGAATATCACGCAGGCAAAAGTGCTTACGAAATATTACCCGCTCTTTTCTTTTGTGGGAAAGGTGCTTCCGGTCTGTGTGACGATTTTGGGCGGAATTTCGGTCATGAATGGGGAAATGTCGCTCGGCGCGCTCGTGGCGTTCGTGGAATACAGCAGAAACTGCACATGGCCGATGGAGATGCTTGGATGGCTGACAAACGACGTCTCTTCTGCGGTTGCATCTTACAAGAAGATCCGCAAAATTTATGAGGAGGAGCCGCAGATTACGAACAGCGACAAGCCGGTATTACTGGATGAAGTCAAGGGAGAAATTTCGTTTGAGCACGCATCGTTTGCGATCGATGAACATGAGATTCTCGACGATATCAATGTTACGGTTCCGGCAGGGAAGACGCTTGGAATCATGGGCGCGACCGGATCGGGAAAATCCTCGATTGTCAATCTGCTGCAACGCTTTTATGACGTTACGGACGGTGCGGTAAAGGTGGACGGCGTAGATGTGCGAAATATGGATGTAAGGCAGCTTCGCAGCAATATTGCGGTGGTGCTTCAGGATGTATTTCTGTTTTCGGATACGATAGAGGAAAATATTAAGATGGGACGGCGGAAGAGCCTTCCGATCGAGGAGGTGCGTCTCGCGGCGGAACACGCCGAGGCAAGAGGCTTCATTGAGAAAATGGATGAGCAGTACGAGACGGTCATTGGAGAGCGTGGCGTCGGACTATCCGGCGGACAGAAGCAGCGTATCAGTATCGCGCGTGCGCTCGCAAAGCACAGTCCGATTCTGGTTCTGGATGATTCCACCTCGGCGCTCGATATGGAAACGGAGCATGAAATTCAGAAGACATTAAACGAACTGACCGGAACGACGAAAATCGTTATCGCACACCGTATATCAGCGGTGCGCCACGCAGATGAAATTATTTATCTGAAAGACGGGCAGATCGCCGAGCGCGGAACACATGAAGAGCTTCTTGCCAGAAAAGGACTCTACTACGACACCTATGTCGCACAATATTCCGCGTTAGCAATGAGCAGCGCGCCTGCGGACGGAGTAAGCCTAGCTGCTAGCAGCTAAGGATTACGGAGTAAGCAGGGATGCGGCGAATGCCGCGAATGAGGAAGAAACAGGAGGACAAAAACATATGGCAGTCAATTCCTATCGTGAAGACGAGTTTATGGAAAATACGGACAAAAAGAAGATTTTCCGAAGACTGTTTTCCTATTTATTGGAATATAAGGGCATCCTAATCGGCGTGCTGTTCTGCATGGGCGTGACGGTTGCTGTTTCACTGGTCAATCCGCTTCTGATTGAGGAGGCAATCGACCATTATATTGCGGATTCAGACTTTGAAGGTCTGATGAAGCTTGGTATTTTTGCATTGATTTTAAACATTATTTTTATCATTATGGTAAAGATTCGGATGTACGTGATGGCAATGGTTTCCAATAAGATTTTGCTGCGCATCCGTCAGGATCTATATGAACATATTCAAACATTGTCATTTTCGTTTTTTGACAGCAGACCGACCGGAAAAATTCTGGCGCGTATCATCGGCGACGTCAATTCACTCAAGGATGTGCTTGTCAATGTCGTGACAACGTTGGTGCCGGAAATGGTTACGGTGCTCGGTGTAGTCGTAATTATGCTGATTAAGGATTGGCGGCTTGCGTTAGCGTCGCTTTCTACCATTCCGGTGATGGCGCTGGGCGTCTGGTTCGTGCAGACGGCGTCGCATAAGCGTTGGCAGATTTTCCGTAAGAAATCCTCGAATTTGAATGCTTATGTGCACGAGGATATTGCGGGCATGAATGTCGTGCAGAGCTTTGGTGCGGAGGATGAGACAAGGGAGATTTTCGGAAATCTGACCGATGAACATCAGCAGTCCTTTGTGGATGCGGTGCGGTACGCGGATATGTTCGGACCGATCGTCGACTTCTGTTGGGGATTTGGTGCGATGATGCTTTATCTTGTAGGCGTGCGTTTCCTCGGATTTGAGAAAGTGTCGGTTGGATTGCTGGTCGCATTCGGTACATACATCAATATGTTCTGGAACCCGATTATGAATCTCAGTAATTTTTACAATAATCTGGTGACAAATCTGACAGCGGCGGAACGAATTTTTGATATCCTGGATACGGAAGCGGATATCGTTGACGCGGCGGACGTCCGGGAACTGCCGGAGGTGAAAGGAAAGGTTGAGTTTTCCCATGTAAACTTTACTTATGATAAGGGGACGCCTGCGGAAACGAAGGTGTTGGAGGACGTCAGCTTTACTGTGGAACCGGGTGAGACGATCGCGCTTGTCGGTCCGACCGGAGCGGGAAAGACGACGATTGTAAATCTTATAAGTCGTTTTTATGACATTGAAGAAGGAACAATCTCTGTGGACGGCTACGATCTTACGAAAGTTTCCATTGAGAGCTTAAGACAGCAGATGGGCGTTATGACACAGGATAATTTTATCTTCCATGGCACGGTTCGTGAGAACATTCTCTACGGAAAGCTTGATGCGACGGAGGAGGAAATGATCGCGGCGGCAAAGGCGGTCAACGCGCATGACTTCATCACGAAGATGGAAAAAGGATATGACACGGAACTCAAAGAGCACGGTGCAGGCTTGTCGATTGGACAGCGTCAGTTGATTGCATTCGCGCGGACGATGATTTCCATGCCGAAAATTCTGATACTCGACGAAGCTACTTCGAGCATCGACACGCACACCGAGATTCTGGTGCAGAAGGGTATCGAGGCACTTCTTTCCGGCAGAACCAGTTTTGTCATTGCGCACCGTCTCTCAACGATTCAGAATGCCGACCGTATTTTTGTCATCGATCAGGGCGGCATATTGGAGCAGGGAAGCCCAGCCGAACTCATGCAGAAAAAAGGCGCCTACTACGACCTGTACATGGCACAATTTGCGGGTCTGCAATGAGCCGTGCCAGACACGGCGCAAATAAATTTGCGTCGTGCTTGCACGTAAGAAAATTTATTTGTGACGGGACTGATAGGGCGAAGCCCCCGAGCGAGATGAAGGGCTCTGCCCGGAATCGAGCGCGGAGCACGGCGGAGTAGCAAAGTGCCCAAGCTGAAAGGGCGAATGCCCCAAAGTCAGCCAGGCTGACTCCGCGAGATGAGAGGGCAAGGCGAACAAGTTCGCCGCCGGAATCGAGCGCGGAGCACGGCGGAGTACAAAGGTTGCACAGGCTGAAAGGGCGAAGCCCCCGAGCCGTAGCACATCATTCCAAGGAGTTTACACGATGATTGAAATAGAAAAATGGCTGAAAAAATTCACCGAAACCATCCAACACACCTTCGGCGATCGAATTGTGTGTATTGGAATCCAGGGCAGTTACGGGCGCGGCGAAGCCACAGAGCAGAGCGATATTGATGTGGTCGTGATTCTGGACAAACTCACACCGGATGATATCAGACAATATGATGCGGCAATTTCGAAACTCCCGAACCGAGAACTTATTTGTGGTTTCCTGTCCGGAAAAGAAGAACTGCTCCACTGGGAGGCGTCTGATCTATTTCAGTTCTATTTCGATACAACGTCACTTGTCGGAGACTTGGAGTCGCTTCGTGTGCTGCTCACAGAGGAAGCGGTGGCGCGGGCAATTCAAATTGGCGCAGGAAATATATATCATGGCTGCGTACACAATATGCTCCATGAAAAGAGCCGGGAAGTGCTCAAAGATTTGTACAAGGCATCGGCCATCACCGCGCAGGCGGTTTACTACCAAAAGACAGGCGAATATGTGAAGCAAAAAAATGCGCTTATGGAGCGGGCGGATATGCCGGAGCGTGAAATTCTCAAAAACTATATGCGTCTAAAATCAGACGATACAGAATGGGATTTTGCGGAATTGTCGGAAACGTTGTTTCTATGGGCGCAGAGATTGCTTGGCGGGGAGGCATAGACAAACATGGACAATATTGTATTTGACATGGGAAATGTATTAACGAAATACACACTTTCCGATTACATATGGAATTATGCGAAAGATGAGGAAACTTTTCGCCTGATAAAGAACCAGATCAGCGGCTCTGTGGAATGGATTCGCATGGACCGCGGAACGATGAAGGACGAGGAGGCTGTTGTCTCCATAAATAAGCGCATGCCAAAGAAAATGTGGGCGCTCACGGAGCGTTTTATCCGGGAATTTCGCATGAAACAGGAGCCGAACCCGCCGATGGAGGCGCTGCTTTTGGAACTAAAACAGCGGGGCTATAAGCTGTATCTGATGTCTAACGCATCACATCGTTTCCGGCAGTTTTCGAAAAGCATTCCGTCAATTTCTTATATGGACGGTATCTGGATTTCCTGTGAGAGCGGGTATTTAAAACCGGAGCGGGAAGCGTATCTTGATTTCTTTGAAAAGATGCAATTAGAGCCGGAAACATGCTTTTTCGTGGATGATTCCCCGGCGAATATCGAGGCGGGGATGCGGCTTGGAATGCGGGGGTGCGTGTATCATCAGGATATGGATGAATTGCGGAAAAACTTGCGGGCGGCAGGATTTCTTGTAGAAGAGGGATGATTATGCAGGAATATCAAAAATGGAATGGAGTACGACTTGAAATAGCAGAATATTGTCAGAAAAATCATATATCTGAAAATGATTTTAGATTTTTGCGCATTTATGAATGGAGAAATGTTTATGAAAGAGTACTGGAACGTTTTGTAGATGAGAGATATGCAAAAAATAACGGGCTATATTGGTCCAATATTGAAAATGGCTTTCAAAAGAATGTGAGGAGGATTTATGCTTTTGCAGAAGGAGTAGAAAACAATGCCTCTTATGAATGGATTGAAAAGCTGCCTGAAATTGTAAAATGTGAAAAGGTATATCTTCTTCTTGAAGAGGATGAAGGGGATGCGAAATATTGGATTACAGAGTGCAGCCCTGCTGTCGTCCACCTGATCATTAACGAGGCATTAGAGCCGATAGATTATTACATTACTGACAAAAAGTTTCATTGGCTTATTACAGAGAATCATCATGATTTTGTTCAGTTTATTGGTGAAGGACTGGATGCGGACGTTATAAAAGCAGCGTGTACAAAGTGAACAGGAACAGTTCTTGAAATCCGGATTTGAAAAGGGATGGGAATATGAAAATAATAACGGTATGCGGCAGTTTAAGATTTATGAAAGAGATAATGGAAATAACAGAAAGAATGGATTTACAGGGAAATTGTATGTTAAGCATGATCTATCCTGCCAGATCGAATAAAGAGGATTATACGGATGAAGAAATTACTATGTTGAACAAAATGCATAGAGAGAGAATAAAATTGTCGGATGCTATTTTAGTTGTAAATGTGGACAATTATATAGGGAGCAGCACAAAAAGTGAAATTGAATTTGCCAAATCACTAAATAAAGAAATTATCTATTATACGGATTTGATAAAGTAAATCGGAAATTATGAGGAGAACCATATGGGACATTTCACTAATTATTTTGTAGAGGGCTTGCAGGGGGCAGGAAAAAGTACTCTGGTTGGAGCGCTTTCTGCCAAATTGCCGGAGTATAAAGTATTTCGGGAAGGAGATTATTCTCCTGTCGAACTGGCGTGGTGCGCTTATGTCACAGAAACACAGTATGGTGAGATATTGGCGCGTTATCCCGGGTTAGAGCAGGAAATCGTTGATAAGACGGTCTTTGAGGACGACCGCAGAATTATATGCTACACACAGATTTTGACAGATGTGGAAGGCTTTCATAAGGATCTGGAGCGATACGAAATTTACAATGGAAATGTTGCGAGGGATTTGTTTGAAAACATTATATTAAGCCGTTATCAAAAATGGAATGGCACAGGGCAGATTTTTGAGTGTTCGATTTTTCAGAATATCATTGAAAACCAGATGCTTTATCTGATGATGACGGATGAGGAAATTTTGGATTTTTACAGAAAATTGGAGCAGGTTCTTTCCGGCAAACCATATAAAATGATCTATCTTGATGTGGAAGATATTTTCGGAACGATTCAGGTTATAAGGAAGGAGCGTTCCGATGATGAGGGAAATGAATTGTGGTTTCCGCTCATGATTCGGTATTTGGAGGACTCTCCATACGGAAAGCTGCATTCGCTTCGCGGGATGGACGGGCTTTTGATGCATTTGGAGAGAAGAAAAAAGCTCGAGCATCGAATCATAAACGAAATATTGAAAGATAAGGCTCTTGTTGTAAAGTCGAAGGAGTATGATTTGGTAGGAGAAATGGGGCTGTAGTGTCGTTGATAATTGAATACTATTATATTTTGAAAAAGAAGTAAAACGAGGAAATGCCTATGATAAAGGAAAATGAAATTGTTATATTTGAAACAGCGGATAAAAGTATTTTCTTGCCTGTTTCTGTAGAGAGCGATATGGTGTGGCTCAGCGCTAATCAAATGGCTGTGTTGTTTGAACGAGATGAAAAAACGATTAGGAAACATATCAACAATGTTTTCGCTGAAAAGGAAGTTGAGAAGGAAAACAACACGCAAAAAATGCGTGTTGATGGTGTAAAGCAACCTGTTCCTTTTTATACGTTAGATGTCATCATCTCTGTCGGTTATCGTGTAAAATCACAGCGCGGCGTTGAATTTCGCCGTTGGGCTAATTCAGTGTTGAAAGATTACATAATCAAAGGATATGCCGTGAATCATAATCGTATGAATCAGTTAAACGAGGTGATACGGGTTATGAGGAGAGTGGAAAATCATCTGGATACGAAACAGGTATTGACTGTGGTAGAACGCTATAGTCAGGCGTTAGAGTTGTTGGATGCTTACGATCATCAGAACATGGTACGTCCAAGCGGGAGTCAGGCAACGTATATTTTGACCTATGATGAATGCAGAAAAGTGATTGATAGCATGAAATTTGGTGACAACAATTCCTTATTTGACAATGAAAAGGATTTTATTATATTTTGTGACAAAAAATCACAGTTTTTTTGACGGAAATAAGCGCATTGCTGCAACCATGTTTTTATATTTTCTGGACAAGAATGGCGTCTTGTTCAGAGACGGAGAAAAGCTGATTGATGACCATACGCTTGTTGCACTTACTATTATGATTGCGGAATCCAATCCGGAAGAAAAAGAGATGATGATAAGTGTTGTTATGAACTGCATGAAGTAAAGGACAGAATCAAAACCCCCAAAATGTCGGGATGGTTAGCCCCATAAATCGGAGTTAGGAGGAGAATTCAAGAGATGTTACGCCTAAGACCATATAAAAAATGTGATGCACAATACATCGTTACATGGATCAAAGATGAACTTTCACTGCGCAAATGGAGTTCTGACAGGTATGAATCATTTCCAATCACGGCGGATGATATAAACAGGAAATATACAGATTTCAATGGTGACTGTGATGAACCGGATAATTTTTATCCGATGACAGCTTTCGATGAAAACGGTATCGTTGGACATCTGATCATGAGGTTTACGGATAAAGACAAGTCCACCCTGCGCTTTGGTTTTGTAATAGTGGATGATTCCAAACGAGGTATGGGCTATGGAAAGGAGATGATTCGCCTCTCCATAAAATACGCGTTTGATATATTAAAGGTTGATAAGATCACAATCGGCGTTTTTGAGAACAACCCGTCCGCCTATTTTTGCTATAAATCAGCCGGTTTTTGGGATGTCCAAGCGGATGAAGCGGTGTATTATCCGATTATGGGTGAGCAATGGAAATGTTTAGAATTGGAACTTGCAGCTGATTGGGTGAAAACGAAAGTCTGATGGAAAATTGATAGGGGCGAACTATTATGGAAGAATTGTTGGTATATGCTTTATTGCTTTATGAGGGATTTCCATTAGAAGAGGAATACCAAAAGTTTCTGGATGATTTATTTGTTAAGAATCCGACAGATGATGTTTTGCTGGAATTGGAGTTTATGTCAGGTAGTCTGAAAGAGAGCATCATATACATAAGAACACATTTTGATTACAATAATTTTAACCATCAAATCTTTGGACGGATGTTAATGGAGAAAATAAAGGTATGTTATGACAGCACCGAACTAAAACAATTTGCTGAAAAAATGTACATGTTGTGGGAAAGTCTGCCGGGAAACATACAAGAGGAAGCGCCATTTTTTATACTGAGCTATGCGGATGACCCGCTTTCATGGGGAGATGAAGAGCAAACAAGAAAATTGTATGAAGATATGCTGGCTTATTATAATTGACAGAGATTACTAAATTAATATTTTGTGATAAGGCAGACATAGCGAACAAAGCGACAAATGGGAGTTTGAGGAATTTATGATTAATCTTAGAAAAATTACAGAAGAAAACTTTATCGACGCATTTAATTTAAAACTTGCATCTGAACAAGAACGTTTTGTTTCACATCCGATTCGTAGTCTTGCACAGGCTTATGTCTATAGGGAACAATGCCAACCGTTTGGAATATATGAAGGTGACACTATGGTTGGTTATGTTATGGTGATTTACGATTATGATATCCCTGAATATGATATATGGCATATGATGATTGATGAATCAAATCAGAGACGGGGCTATGGTAGAGTTGCATTGGATCGGGTGCTTGATTATATCCAAGCTAAACCTTTTGGCTCTTCAAATCGGGTAACCTTAACCTGTAACAGAGATAATATCCAAGCACTAAATTTATATAAAGGCAGAGGCTTTACAGAGACTGGAGCGGTGGATGAAGATGAAATAGAACTATCATTGATGATGCAGTAACAAATTCAATTTGCGGAGGAAAATAAGTATGCCATATACAATACGTGAAGCAAATGCCAAGGATGCTGACCGGATTAACGAACTGTTTATTCAGATGCTGCAGACAATATATGAGCGGGAAGATGTTCAGGGATATGAACAAGGATATTTGGACAAGTTTTTTGAGTCGGGCAATGATTTGATCTATGTCGCGGAAGTAGATGATCTGGTAATAGGATTTTTATCTGTGGAAGGGCATTGTGAAGAGGGAACACCGTTTATTTATCTCGATGATTTTTCGGTTGCGAGGGAACACCGAGGAAATGGGGTGGGAACAAAGCTTCTGCGCCTGGCAGAGCGGTATGCCGCAGAACATGATTTTGAAAATATCTTTCTTCATGTGGAGGAATCAAATGTGCGGGCGCGCAAGTTGTATGAGAAGTTCGGATATGAAGAATATGAGACGTCTGCAGGCAGAATCAAAATGATAAAGCGAACGAAGAACGGGATTGCAGGGGAGCAAGGCGCTTTATGAGAAAAACAGATAAATTATTTAAAATTTGTTGCTGCGCTTTCATAGTTTCAGTTATGGCTTTGCCGGGATGTACAGGAGAGAGCGACGGCGTGGCCGATCATCAGACGGCAGGAGTGCAGGCGTCGGAAGACATGAGCCAGACGGAAGAAGCGCCCACAGAAAAAATAACGCAGACAGAGGAATCAACAGACCCGATTCAGGAACAAGAGGTCGAATCAGCAATAACGGAAGTGGATTGGTCGAATTACTTTGAAGAAATAAACGGCGCGGCTGTTATCTATGACCCGGCGGAGAACTGCTATCAGATATATAATCAGGAACTGGCTCTCACCCGCCGTTCGCCATGCTCTACCTTTAAAATCATTTCTTCTTTGATTGCACTGGAAAACGGAATCATTGAACCTGATAATTCTACCCGCATATGGAGCGGGGCAGTATTCTGGAACGAGGATTGGAATAAGGACATTGATTTTTCTGACGCGTTTCATGCCTCCTGCGTCTGGTATTTCCGCGAGGTGATTGATGAGATCGGGAAGGATATGATGCAGGATGAGTTAAACAAGCTTCAATATGGGAATTGTGGTATTTCCGACTGGAATGGAGAATTAAATACAAATAATCACAATCCGGCTTTAACGGGCTTCTGGATTGAATCATCCTTGCTGATTTCGCCAAAGGAACAGGTAGAGGTTATCGAGCGTATTTTTGGTGACAATACGAATTATTCCGAACAAACAAGAAATCAATTAAAACAGGTCATGCTGTTTTCGGAGTCGAACGAGTCAGATATTTTAATCTATGGAAAAACAGGAATGGGTAAGAACTATGGTATTGTCGTTGACTCATGGTTTACAGGTTTTGCGGATACCCCTGAGAAAAGAATTTACTTTTGTGTATATTTAGGCGAAACAGAAAATAAAGATGTGTCCAGCGCTAAGGCGAGGGAAATTGCGGTAGAAATAGTTTCCGCTTATTTGAATGAATCGCCAATATTATGATATGGAAATGATAAGATAAAGACTTGGATTGTGGGGAGCAGGGAAATGGAATTGGGGTTAAAACGAGGTGCGGTAGCGCTGGAGCCGCATAATGACGAATGGGAAAAGAACGCGAAAGAAACCATTTATGTTCTGAAAACTATTTTAGGTTCTGATGCTGTTGATATACAGCATGTAGGCAGTACTGCAATTAAGGAAATTTTGGCGAAGCCGATCATTGACATTGCTGTTGCCGTAAAAGATTTTGAGGATGTATTACGACATGAAGAAGTGTTGAAAGATGCGGGAATTATTTTCAGGGGAGAGGATGTTGCAGGGGAGTTGTTGTTTGTTATGGGTGATTTTGAAAAAGATACCCGAACCCATCACATTCATGTGGTGAAATGGGATGAGCAGCAATGGAGAAATTATCTGAACTTTAGAGATTATTTGAATGCGGATCCTCTGGCTGCCGGAAAATACTCGAAGCTCAAGGAAAAGCTGGCTGCGGTTTATCCTGATAATCGTAAGGCTTATACCGAAGGCAAGCAGCAACTGATCGATGAGATATTGGCGCAGGCAGCTAAGTGGCGGGAAGAGGGACAAACAAATTCGCATTTGGAGGGGCAGAGATGAGATATGAAGAACGTAATACATATTTTTGGGGCGTCGGGTTCAGGAACAACGACATTAGGAAAAAGAATTGCGGATGAGCTGGGCTTTAAGCATATGGATACAGATGATTATTTCTGGATGCCTACAAATCCGCCCTATACGACAAAACGGCCGCCGGAAGAGCGTATAGAAATGATGCTGGCGGATATAAAGAACGCCCCAAATGTGGTTATTTCGGGATCGCTTACGGACTGGGGAGATAGTTTAATACAATATTTCACATTAGCTATCCGGGTAAATACGGATACCGGGGTAAGAATAGAACGATTAAAGAACCGGGAAAGAAAGCAGTTTGGAAACAGGATTGATAAAGGCGGAGATATGTATGAAACGCACATGGCATTTATCGAGTGGGCGAAGGGATATGATACTGGGGATGTATCGATGAGAAGTAAAGCAAAACACGATGAATGGCAGAAATTGCTGCAATGTGATTTGTTGGTTATCGACGGAAACGATATTTTAAATTTGGATATGGAAATGATAAAGCAAAGGATTGAATAAGGCAGATCGGTATATATAGGGAGGTGGCGAGAATGAGATTGTGATGCGGAAAAAGCCGTAGGAAATGTGGTTTTAGGAGGAGTTACTAAAAGAGGGAGGGGAAAGTGCAATGGATAGGAATGTTAATATCATAACAGATTTGGATGGCAGAAAAATCGTACTTATTAATGATATTAGATTTCGCTCCCGTAGGGGAATTGATTGGAAGAAAGTTGAAGAATTTTTGAAGGAATACATTGGAGAGTATTTTGAAATTGTAGAAACATCTGAAAAGATATATATCGGTTCGGATTTTCCGGACGAATTTAGTCATTCTAATGATACAAAGGGGTTGAAAGGCGCAAATATGAAAGCCAAAGCAAACATTACTCCCGCAATAGGTGAATTAGTTAATATTGCACAAGATAAGGTTGAATATCCTGATTATGATAAGAAGCATGGGACGAAAGCAAAATATGGATGGTATAGATATAACACCCGCTTTGGAATACCTGTTTATGATGAGTATGGAAATTTAGAACGATATAACATTTTTTCAACAAGAATGATTGTACGATGTGATGAAGATGGAAAACTATATTTATATGATCTTGTAAGAACAAAAAAAGAAACGAGCGAACCGCATAAGCAATAGCTGTACGGTGGTAAACTTCGTTCCTTCTTTAAGTTAAGGATAATGATTGAAACGGATTTTGTCAAGGAAAAATTGATGAAACTTAAATAAATTGTTAGATTTGTACCAGAACGTATGCGGGCAGATTGAAAATTCAACAATGCGATATTATACGACATAGGAGAAAAACGGTTTGATAAATCATGATTGGAGGAGTTATAGATTATGGAGCAAACGAAATATGCAGTATTAATTTACCCGGATTTTTCTTTACAGGAAATAACCTGTATAACATCATGCCTTACGGTATGGTTCGGAGAAAAAATTGATATTATTGCAAGCGAAAAGAAAGCCTATACAAGTGAGGACGGTTTTTCGGTCATCCCGAACAAAACCGTAGACGAAGCAGAACCTTCCGATTACGTGTGTCTGATACTTCCGGGAACAGTGAATCCGCTACCAGCATTGTACGATCATAAAGTAATTGATTTTCTGCAAAGGGGAAAAGGAACGAATACAGTATATGCCGCCATTTCATCTGCGCCGTTGTTGCTATTAAAAGCAGGATTGTTAGATGACAAAGATTTTACGGCAGGATTTTTTATGCAAATGGCAGATACATTTCCGTTTATTGATAAAAAGCATTTTGTTCATAAAACGGTAGTGGAAGACGGAAATGTGATTACAGGCATTGGGATGTTTTTCAGGGAATTTGCTCAAAAGGTCATGGTCAGAATAGGATACGATGTGGGAGAGAATTTCATGACGGCAGGAAATCGCGAATATACAGAGGAGGAACTGACTTTCTACTGGACAGACGAAGAGTATAAAGAATTTCTTGAGGATTTAAAAGGATATACGGATTGAGCATATAGGGAATGTTGTAATCAATTTTTTGGTGATTGATTTTTATGTTGGAATGCTAATTGAAACGTGCGTATCAATTTGAATTATGGAGGGAATTTTATGGTGGATTTTGGTATAAACGAAATGCAGGAAATGCAAAAGAAACTTCAAGATCAGTATAAGGATAAGTGGGAACCAATTTGTCCTGAAACAGGGAAAAATAAAATGCTTTGGATGATTGGTGAAATTGGCGAAGTGATTGACATTGTTAAGAAAAACGGAGATCGCAAGGTCTCTGCGGATAATGAACTAAGAAAAGACCTTATTGAAGAGTTGGCGGATGTTCTTATGTATTATAACGATATATTGTTATGCTATGGAATATCGGCTGACGAATTGAAGCAAGCGTATACTGAAAAGTTTGAAAAAAATATGAAACGTTGGTGATTTCTAATCATACCTGAATATTTCCATTCATTATCTGTGGCGGGGCAGGATTACATAAGCTTTGATTACGGAAACAGAGAAAATTTTGGCGATTTAAGGCGAGTATGAAGAAATTAAGTGAGGAAGAGGTATTTTAAATTGCAAAAGGGGGAGGTACAGAGAGGTGAAAGATATCAAAGAAGACTGGAATACAATGGCGGCAGCATATGAGGAGTTTGGCACAGCAGAGGATTCCTATAGCTATAATATCGAGTGGAGATGTATTCGCAAATTGCTCCCGGAATTAAAAGGGAAGTCTGTACTTGACATAGGGTGCGGCACAGGTATTTTCACGTTTCTGTTGGAGGCATTTGAACCGGAACGGCTGGTAGGCATTGATTTGTCGGAGGAAATGCTTGCAATCGCAAAGAAAAAGGCTGATTCGCAGAGATCAAAGGCAGAATTTATTTGCGGGGATGCCGCTGACATCAGGGAGAAAATAGATGTGCAGTTTGACTTTATTTTTTCCTCGACGACAACGCATTATATTAAGAATCTGAAAGCAATGTTCGCGGGGATCGCGGATTGTTTAAAAGAGGATGGCAGGTGTATTTTGTCGGTGATACATCCGGTGTATTCCGCTATGTATCCAGTGGAGCACGGCGGTACTTTCCCGGAAGATGACGAGTGGCAGGTGCGGTATTTAGACCGGAGTATTCGTGCATATATACAGCCTTGGATTGAGTACAATGACGCTTGTGAGAATCATTTGAGCGTCAGCTATCATCATCTGTTTGGCGATTATGTCAATGCGGCAGTGAGCGCGGGCTTAAAAATCTGTGGGGTTCATGAGCCGATGCCGCCGGAGAACTGGAAAACAGAATTCCCGGGCAGATATGAGAGCTTTGTGGAAACGCCCACATATCTGATTATGGAATTATCAAAGTAAAAGGAGAAAACATGAGTAACAAATATGTGAATGTGTTGGAACGGCAGCTTGCATAGCGGATTAGTAAATGAACGGTAAACAACAGAGAGGAGACTTCTATGCAATTAATTTGGAGAGAACCAGGATTTGATTATAGTTTGAAAAGTATTATGCAGTTTCAGACAGACGAAGCAGGTGAGTACTGGATGGAGCCGTTGTATTACTTTTTCCCGGAGATAAAAAGGGAGGTTGCACAGACTCTTTCGTGTGAAGCGAGGGCACATTATATTGGGGAGAAGCTGCAGACTTTTTATGCGCAGGAGAAAGGAATGCTGGAAGAAAAGGTAGAGGCTTACCAAAAGCATTGGGAGAACTGTAAAGAACCTGTTGTAGAAGCATTCTGCGAAGCATTTGAAATGGACTGCCGGACACGCTTTGAGAATATCACCGGAAACATTACGCTAGGTCCGATCGCCCCAAGATATTTAGAGGAGCGTGCATTTGATGTGTTTTATCTGAACAGTGAGCGCGGCGCGCTCGGGCTGGCGCTGCATGAGATGATACACTTCGTGTGGTTTGACGTTTGGAAACGCCATTTTGGGGATGATGATGTGGAATATGAGATACCGCATCTTCCTTGGATTTTAAGTGAAATGACGGTGGAGCCCATTATGCGCGATCCGCGGCTCGCATCGGTAAATCCCTATTTCGAGCGGGATTATGAAAAGAAGGAAAACGGATGTGTATACGGTTGTTTTTATGATATGAAAGTTGACGGAGAGCCGATTCTGGAGACGCTGTACCGCAAATATCGGCAGGAATCGATTACGGATTACATGGAGTGGGCGTATGCGTATTGCCGGACTCATGAGAAAGAAATCCGCGGTCAGATGCGTGAAGTGTTAGGGGAATAGATGAGGAGGGAAAGTGTAAGGGGAGGCGAAAGCGATGAACGAAAAAATCTACGAATTTGATGCGGAAATTAAAAAAGTGCCGGACATAGACGGCGCTTACATTGAATTTCCTTATGATGTGAGAGCGGAATTTGGCAGAGGGAGAGTGAAGGTACATGCCGAGTTTGACGGAGCGCCTTATGACGGAAGCCTTGTGCGCATGAAAACCCCGGGACATATCATCGGACTGCGCAAGGATATCCGTCAGAAGATTGGGAAACAGCCGGGTGACATGGTGCATGTTGTGTTGTGGGAGAGGGAGTGAAACTATGGATTATAAGATTTTAAATATGGAAACGTATTACCGGAAGGGCGTCTACCGTCATTTCACTGAGGACTGCAAGTGCTCGACGTCAATGACGGCACGGGTTGACGTGACGGAGCTGGCGGCGTATTCCAGGCGGACAGGGACAAAGTTTTATGTAAACTTCTTGTATTTGCTGGCGAAAGTGCTAAATTCCAGAGAGGACTACCGGATGCAGTATCTTTGGGAAAAAGATGAACTTGTGATCTTTGACAAAATCAATCCGGTGCACTATGTATTTCATGAGGACACGGAGACTTGTACGGTGGTCTACACCGAATATTTTCCGGCATATGACAGATTTTATGAGAATTGTATGGCGGACATTGCACGGGCAAAGCAGACGAGAGAGTATGGACTTGACACGGAAAATCACAGAAATTATTTTGACGCATCCTATATTTCGTGGCTGTCCTATGACGCCTTGCACATAGAACTGCCGGACGGCTATCTTCATTTTACACCGATCATAAATTGGGGCAGATATGAGGAGGAGAACGGACGCTTTCGGATGCCGCTTACCGTGCGGCTGAATCATGCCGTGGCGGACGGGTATCTGGTCGCAAAGGTATTTCGGCTGCTGGAAGAGGAGATAGCAAAGATCGGGGCGGCAGGAGATATGCTGCATAACGGAAAATAAAAAGCATGTAAAAAAACAGATGGAATAGAATAAGGCGGCTAGATATGAAAGCAGGAGAATGAGGATGGATATGGAGAGAACAATACTGGAACAATTAAGACGGCGTCTGCCGCAATATGAGCTGTGCGAGGGCAGCAGGGAGCACCTTAGGGATATTTATCGCCTGATCACAGGAAATGAGGAGTTTCTTAAGAGTACGCAGGCGCATGGGCAGACGATGGAGGAGTGCGAGGAAGCGCTTGTGGCGCGTCCGCCGCAGGTAACAGCAGAGAACAAGCATTTTCTGGTCATCTATGAAAATGGAGAATGTGTGGCGCTGCTGGATTATCTGGAAGGTTACCCGGAGAAGGAGACTGCATATATCGGACTTCTCATCGTAGATGCATCAAAGCATGGAAACGGAATCGGGCGCAAAATCAACGACGCATTTATGCGGTCGGCGCAGTGCTGCGGGTATCGGAATATAAAATTGGGATGTCACCGGAGAAATGAGTCCGGGTATTGGTTCTGGCGGAAAAACCGTTATATAGCAGAGTCTGTGACAAGCATGGAAAATGACGGTCAGACATGGGAAATCCTGCGGATGGGATGTGACATTTCCGATCCGCATATGTTTGAATCGGGAGAAGTGCGCGGAACTATTTACCGTCTGGAGGAGGAGAAAGACTATCGGGCGGCAGAGTCTATGACAAGGCGTGCTTTCTGGAATAAGCATCATTTGGGGTGTGATGAACATTACCTTGTGCACTGTCTGCGGTCTGACGACGCATTTGTGCCGGAGATTTCCCTTATTGCAGAGGTAGACGACAGAATCGTCGGAGGAATCTGGTATTCGAAATCACAGGTAAAAACCGGGACAGGGACATATCCGGTTCTGACCTTCGGGCCGCTCTGCGTTGCGCCGGAATATCAGGGAACGGGCGTCGGCGGGCAGCTTTTGGAGAAGTCCATGCGTCTTGCAAGGGAAGCCGGATATCCCGGAATCATTATTTTCGGGGAACCGGGTTATTATCCAAAGCACGGGTTTGTCACCTGTGACAACTTCGGTATCACGACAGCGGACGGCAAGAATTTTGATGCATTTATGGGAATTGAACTGCAGGACGGAGCATTTGAGCAGATGCGCGGCGGCAGATTTTTTGAAGCGGAGGTATTCGAGCATCTTTCAGAGGAGAAGGTTCTGGTGTTTGACAAAGAATTTCCGCATATGGAGCGGCTGCGAGTGCCGGGACAGTGGGATTAAATATTAGCAAGAGGGCAAGAGATGATGCTTATGCGTTAGAAATTCGTCAATATCACTAATTGAAAATAGAACATTAGTTCGATATAATGACTACATGGAGTAATCGTGTACAAGCTCCGGGAAACCGGAGACGGTGGGTAGCCTCCCTACCTTTCAAGACGGCAGTCGCCGTCGTGCCATTCGGCATTGATTCCATTCTGGAAAATTTGGAAGAAGGGAGGTGGCGCAAATGACTACATATGAGGCGATATCCTTAATGATAACCTTTGGTATGTTGATTGTGGCGTTGCTTTCTTACGTTGATAAGAATAAGCGAAAATAAAAATGCCTACCCTTGTACTTTGCCGGTGCTAGGTAGGCATTTGCCATACTTGGGAGGCTGACCCACCATGTGGGCGATTGCTCCTTTTTCTTGATTTTAACATGGTTATTATTAGTTGTAAAGTTTTTTGCCAGATTATTATGAAGGAAAACATAAAGATTAGGAATACATAGAATGGGCACCAGCACCACAGGAGGAATAACATGAGATTTGAGGAAAAGAAAATTACATGCAAAGACGGCAGGACTTGTATTCTGCGCAATGCAGAGATCACAGACGCGAAGGCGCTGATGCGTTATTTAAAGCAGACCGCAGGAGAAACGCCATACCTTATGCGCGAGCCGGAGGAGATTGTGATTACGCCAGAGCAGGAGGAGAAATTTCTTAGGAGTAAGCTGGAAGACCCGCGGGAACTAATGCTGATCGGAACGATCGACGGGGAGCAGGTCGGCAACTGCTCGCTCATGTCGATGGGGGATTACAGGCGCTACGCGCACCGTTGTACGGTTGCAATCGCATTGTATCAGAAATACTGCGGTCTTGGAATCGGAAGGGCAATGCTTAAGGAGGTACTTCGCGTTGCGAAGGAGATTGGTTACGAGCAGGCAGAGCTTGAGGTCGTAAGAGGGAATGAGACGGCAATCCGGCTGTATGAGAGCCTTGGGTTTGAAATCTACGGAACGCTTCCCAATAGTGTGAAATACAAGGACGGCACTTATGCTGCCGGCCACTTTATGGTAAAAAGGCTGTGATTGGATGGAGGTTACTATGACTAATCAGGAAGTCTATCAGATCGCACTGCAACAGTCGTCGTATGACTGTAGCTGCACGCCGGAGGATTTCTTACAGGAAAAGAATGTCATCGTGGAGTCGAAGGAGGACGCGCGGGCGAGAAAGTATTTAACGCTGCCTTTTGATTGTCAGCTTGTGTCTTACGGCGGCAATATTGTAGCGTCTGTGCGCGGCGATATGACGGAAATGGTGCGTGCGTATATAGATCGATATCCCACGGAGCGCTGCTTTGAGACGCCGAATCTACATATCTTAAATGATGGATTGCAGAAGCGGGGGTTGCGCGTCTGCTTTATGGCGGAATACTTTCTGCCGGATTTGGACAGGCTTCGTGCGACCCCCTGCGCTTATGAGACAAGAATATTGGCACAGCCGGATTTTGCAGATCTGTATATTGATACATGGGGAAATGCGCTCTGTGAGAAACGTAAGGAGCTTGATGTGCTCGGAGTCGGAGCTTACGATGGCGATAAGCTGATTGGGTTGGCGGCTTGTTCCGCAGACTGCGATACGATGTGGCAGATCGGAATTGACGTGCGTACAGAGTACAGACGGAAAGGAATCGCGTCGGCTCTGACAAGCCGGCTTGCAATGGAAATACTCTCGCGCGGCAAAGTACCGTTTTACTGTGCGGCGTGGTCGAACATCAAGTCGGTGCGGAATGCAATAAAAAGCGGATTTCGCCCGGCATGGGTGGAACTGACTGCCAAAAGCGCCGCGTTTGTGGAAGATATGAATATGGGGAAGTAAGACGGCGTGGAAGTGATATTGTATGAATTGAAGGTGTTGTATTGAGGTGGAAACTGTGTAGAAGCAGAGTTCATAAAAACAGGAAATTTTGGAAACGGGAAATTTCAGAAACAGGAAATTTTGAAGGGAGGAATGTTTTATGAGAGAGAACCGATTAGGAAATGTGACAGTAACAATAGACGGGATTGTGAATCAAGAGAGGACGTTGGAGGTTTCATGGAGAGAGAAGAAAAGAAAGAGACGATGGCGCTGATTACGGCGGTACACAGAGAACGATATGAGATTATGATACAGGATGAGATGCAGGAGAATACATATGCGCGGCTGAAAAACAGCATTTATTATCAGCACAAAGCACAGATGCCGTTTCCGACGGTAGGAGATTATGTGAGAATTGTGCCGAATGAGACGGGAGATGCGTTGATCGCAGGCACGCTGCCGCGCGAAACGGTATTCTATCGGGAGAATCCGACACTCGGTATGGAGAAGCAGGCAGTTGCGGCAAATTTTGATTATGTGTTTATTACGATGTCAATGAACCATGATTTTAATCAGAACCGATTGGATCGTTATCTCACTGTCGCGTGGGAGAGCGGCGCAATGCCGGTGATTGTTCTGACGAAAGCAGATTTGTGTGACGAGGCTGAATACTATGTAAGTCTTGCCCGGACACAGGCGCCGGGTGTGGATGTCTGCACAGTCAGCTCCGTGACTGGCGAGGGCATGGATGGCGTGCGAAAGTACCTCGCACCAGGAAAAGCAGCGGTGATTCTCGGTTCTTCCGGCGTGGGGAAGTCCACGTTTGTAAACGCCCTGTGCGGGGAAAATATCATGGACACCGGAGAGATTCGGGAGGACGACTCCAAGGGGCGTCATACGACGACGTACCGTCAGATGATTTTTCTTCCGGGCGGCGCGCGTATCATTGATACGCCGGGAATGCGCGTACTCGGTGTGACGGAGGCACAAGAGGGAGCGGATATTGCTTTTTCGGATATTGAGTCTTTGGCAGAGCAATGCCGTTTCCGCAACTGTACACATCAAAACGAAGCGGGATGCGCCATTCAGAATGCAATTATGAATGGCACGCTCTCTGCGAAGCGTTTTGAAAATTACCGCAAGATCATGGCAGAGGCAGCACATGCGAAGCGGCGAGAGGAGATTGCTAAGAGGAAACAGCTTCGGAGCGTGCAGAGGAAGAAGAAACCCGTGCGGCAGAAAAGGTTCGATTATTAACAGTGGAATAATCGAAGACAGGAGATAACAGATGAAGATACGCTGTGTGTATGAACACAATGGAAATGACACCCTGCTTTATTCCGATAATTACATCGGTGCGTTTACAAGGGGCGAAACAAAGGAGACAGCGCTTGAGAAAATGGAGCGGGAGGTGCAGTCTTATCTGAGATGGTGCGGCAGGTCGTGCCAGGGTGAGGCTGAGACAGACGGTGCGCAGGAAGCGGCACATATAGAAATCGTGCAGGAAAAGGAATCCACGTTGCAGATTTGTGATGCGGATTCGGATGTGCTTTTCAATACGGAGCGAGAGCCGCTTACACAGGCAGAGTATGAGGAATTAAAGGGGCTTGCACTAAAGTCAGCAGAAGATTTCTTAAGATTATACGAAGCGATTCCCAATAAAAGAAAGAGTGTGCTTCCGGTTCGCAAGACATTTTACGGACAAATTCCGCGGACAGCGGAGGAGATGTACGAGCATACCAAAAATGTGAATAATTACTATTGGAGTGAAATTGGTGTTACGGCGGACAATGAGGGCACGATTCTTGTGTGCCGGAGGAGAGGCTTTGAGACGCTTGAACAGATGGAAGGATTTTTGCAAAATGGAGTGTTCGACGGCAGCTATGACGAGCAGTGGTCACTTCGCAAGGTGCTGCGGCGGTTCATCTGGCACGACAGAATCCATGCGAAGGCGATGTACCGCATGGCATTAAAGACATTTCCGGAGGCGGAGATTCCCGATATTTTTGCATTTGGCGACGGGAATATGTAATGGTGTGCCATGGAGAATTGCGAAAGCTGTAAATTGATGAAGGGAGACAATATGGACATTACATTTAAGACAGAAGAGGGCAGATTTAATTACAGGGTCTGCGGAATCATGATCTGCGACGGAAAGCTCCTTGCAATGAAGGACGAGAACTCCGTTTATTATTATCTTCCGGGCGGCAGGGTCATGCTTCACGAGACGGCAGAGAACGCGATAAAGCGCGAACTGCGCGAAGAGATGGGCGTGGAACCGGATATTATAAGACCTCTCTGGCTGGCTGAGAACTTTTTTACGGAGGATGTAAAACAGGAAAAATACCATGAATTATGCCTGTACTTTCTGATGGATATTTCCGGGATAGAGTTACTGACCCGCGGGGAGAGCTTTGAGCGCACGGAAGGAAAGCACCACCATATATTTGAGTGGATTCCGTTTGAACGGCTGCGCGGGGAATATCTGTATCCGCTTTTTATCAAGGAACGGATTTACTCTTTGCCGGAGCGCCTGGAGCTGCTTACGGTGTATGAATAGTAGTACGTGCATGGACGCAGGATTTTGGAATATGGAAGCCACACCGAAAGAATTCAAAAAAAAGCTAGTATTTTCCGATTTGTTATGTTATAATCCTAAAATGACTGTAATAGTCGCAGTACGCCCTTTGAAGAGAAATGTACATGATATTTCATATATATATTAAGGAGGAAGATAGTTACGATGAGTGTACAGGTAGAAAATTTAGAAAAGAATATGGCGAAGCTTACCATTGAGGTTGCCGCTGAGGAGGTCGAGAAAGCAATCCAGTCTGCGTATCTCAAAGAGAAAGGTAAGATCAGCCTTCCGGGTTTCCGCAAGGGTAAGGTTCCGAGAAAGATGATCGAGAAGATGTACGGTGAAGCCGTTTTTTACGAGGACGCAGCGAACACATTGATTCAGGAGAACTATCCGGGCGCAGTAGAGGAGAGCGGCGTTGATATCGTTTCCAGACCGACCATCGACGTGGTTCAGATCGAGTCCGGCAAGCCATTTATTTTTACCGCGGAGGTAGCGGTAAGACCGGAAGTTAAGCTTGGCAAGTACCTGGGCGTTCAGGTAACAAAGGTTGACACCTCTGTATCCGACGAGGAAGTAGAAGAAGCGCTTGAGAAGGAGAGAAACAACAATGCGAGAACGATCAGCGTAACGGACAGACCGGTGGCAAACGGTGATACCGCAGTGATCGATTTCGAGGGATTCGTGGACGGCGTTGCATTTGAGGGCGGCAAGGGAGAGAACCATTCTCTTGAGATCGGCTCCCATTCCTTCATTGATACCTTCGAGGATCAGCTGGTAGGAAAGAATGTCGGCGACGACGTGGAAGTAAACGTTACATTCCCGGAGCAGTATCAGGCGGCTGAATTAGCTGGTAAGCCGGCAATGTTTAAGGTTAAGATTCATGAGATCAAGTGCAAGGAGCTTCCGGAGTTAAACGACGAGTTCGCACAGGATGTGTCCGAGTTCGATACGCTTGCTGAGTACAAGGAAGATGTGAAGAAGCGTCTCACAGAGCAGAAGGAGAATGAGGCAAAGCGCACCAAGGAGGATGAGGCAATCCAGAAGATTATCGACAAGTCCACCATGGAGCTGCCGGAGGCTATGATCGAGACACAGTGCGAGAACATGGTAAACGAATTTGCACAGAGACTTGCACAGAGCGGACTTTCCATGGAGCAGTACATGCAGTTTTCAGGTCTGACGCTTGATAAGTTAAAGGAGCAGGTTCGCCCGGAGGCTGAGACACGCATTAAGAGCAGCCTTGTATTAGAGCAGATTGCCAAGGAAGAGAATATTGAAGTGACCGACGCTGAGGTTGATGCTGAGGTTGAGAAGATGGCGGCACAGTACGGCATGGAAGCGGATAAGCTCAAGGAGTACATGGGCGATTCCGAGAAGGAGTCCATGAAGAGAGATCTCGCAGTGACCAAGGCTGTAGAGCTGATCATGGAGAATGTCAAGGAGAGAGCAAAAGCGAAATCCAAGAAAGAAAAAGAAGCAGAAGACAAAGAGGGAACAGAGGAGTAATTCCCCTGTCGGTTCTTATTGCAAACAGGCAGACTGGCTCTATTGGGCCGGTCTGTTTAAGCTTATAAGTATATATTAAAAAAGTATAAAGAAATCGGGCAAAGAACGCTGTGTTTTTGGGCAGCGGCGGAAATGGAGGATAAGAATATGAGTTTAGTACCTTATGTCGTAGAACAGACCAGCAGGGGAGAGCGCAACTATGATATATATTCCCGCTTGTTAAAGGATCGTATCATCTTCCTTGGCGAAGAGGTGAATGAGACGACGGCGAGCCTTACTGTGGCGCAGCTCTTGTTTTTGGAGTCGGAAGATCCGAATAAGGATATCCAGTTGTACATCAATTCTCCGGGCGGTATGGTGACGGCAGGTATGGCGATTTATGATACCATGCAGTACATCAAGTGCGACGTTTCCACAATCTGTATCGGACTTGCCGCAAGTATGGGTGCGTTCCTTCTGGCAGGCGGAACAAAAGGCAAGCGTTACGCGCTGCCGAATGCCGAGGTCATGATTCATCAGCCGTCCGGCGGGGCAAAGGGTCAGGCGACGGAGATTCAGATCGCTGCGGAGAATATCTTAAAGACCAAGAAGAAATTGAATGAGATTCTTGCGGCTAACACGGGGAAGCCGTATGAGGTGATTGCCGCCGACACCGAGAGAGACTACTATATGTCCGCGGAGGAGGCAAAGGCATACGGACTGATCGATGATGTGATTGTCCGCAAAGAGACAAAGAAAGAGGATAAATAAGAATGGCAGGAAGAATTGACGATAAATTTCGCTGCTCTTTTTGCGGCAAACCGCAGGAACAGGTACGCAAGCTGATCGCCGGACCGAACGGCGCGTATATCTGTGACGAGTGCGTGGATATTTGTGCGGAAATCATCGAAGAGGAGCTTGAGAATGACGAAGAAGCAGGCGGATTCGATGAGGTAGAGCAGATCAATCTTTTAAAACCGGAAGAATTGAAAGCATTTCTGGACGAATATGTAATCGGGCAGGATCAGGCGAAGAAGGTGCTGTCGGTCGCTGTCTACAATCATTATAAGAGAATTATGGCAGGCGACGATCTCGGCGTGGAACTGCAGAAGAGCAATATCCTGATGCTGGGGCCGACCGGTTCCGGTAAGACGCTGCTTGCGCAGACACTTGCGCGTGTGCTCAACGTTCCGTTCGCGATTGCGGATGCGACGACGCTCACAGAAGCGGGATATGTCGGTGAGGATGTAGAGAATATCCTTTTGAAGATTATACAGGCGGCAGATTACAACATCGAGCGCGCACAGCACGGTATTATTTACATTGACGAGATCGACAAAATTTCCAAGAAATCCGAGAATGTTTCCATCACGAGAGACGTGTCGGGAGAGGGCGTGCAGCAGGCGTTGCTTAAGATTCTGGAGGGGACGGTTGCGTCCGTACCGCCGCAGGGCGGTAGAAAGCATCCGCAGCAGGAACTGATTCAGATTGATACGACGAATATTTTATTCATCTGCGGCGGTGCGTTCGACGGTCTTGAGAAGATTATCGAGACGCGTATGGATCAGAAGGCGATCGGTTTTAATGCGGACATCAAGTCCAGAAGCGAATACAATATCGGCGACGTGTTAAAGCATGCGCTGCCGCAGGATTTTGTGAAGTTTGGCTTGATTCCGGAGTTCATCGGGCGTGTTCCGGTGACGGTTTCTCTGGATATGTTGGATCGGGACGCGCTGATACGCATTTTGAATGAGCCGAAGAATGCGCTTACCAGACAGTATGAGAAGCTGTTTGAGTTAGACGGCGTGACGCTGGGGTTTGATGCGGATGCACTTACGGCAATCGCAGACAAGGCGTTGGAGCGTAAGACGGGAGCGAGAGGACTCCGCGCGATCATGGAAGCGGTAACGCTCGATCTGATGTACCATATTCCGTCGGACGAGAGTATTACGAACTGCCGTATCACGAAGGAATTAATAGAGGAGAAGCTTGCAATCGAAGAACAGCAGTTGAAAACGATTGAAGAGAAATAGAGGACCAAATTGGATACAATGATCTTAAAAATGCCCACTGTGGCGCTTCGCGGTATGGTAATCCTGCCGGGGATGATCGCACACTTTGATTTAAGCCGTGATAAATCGATCAGGGCAATCGAGCAGTGCATGATGGATTCTCAGAGGATATTTCTGGTGACGCAGCGTGACGTGGAGCAGGAAGAGCCGGGCACAGACGACCTTTACAAAATCGGCGTGATCGCCGAGGTGAAGCAGGTCATTAAACTACAAAACAATATAATTCGTATTCTGGTAGAGGGGATAGAGCGTGCAGAGCTGTCCTCTTTTGTTCAGACAGAAGGGTATCTGATCGCTGAGATCATTCGTTTTGACGAGGAAGTGGACGCTGGAATCGGCGAAGAGGCGAAGGCGGCGATGGTTCGGAGCATCCAGGAGACTTACGGCAGATATCAGGCGGTGAATCCGAGAGCCGGGAAGGAACTTTTGCGCCAGATCAGTACGATCACGGATCTGGAAAAGCTGATGGATCAGATCGCAAATAATCTTCCGGTGGCTTACGGCGAGAAGCAGAAGATTCTTGAGGCTATTTCTTCTGTGGAGCGTTATGAAGTGCTGATGGCGATGCTTTTGCGGGAAATCGAGATCACGGCGATTAAGAATGAGTTTCAGACGAAGGTCAAGGAACGTGTCGATAAGAACCAGAAAGAATATATCCTGCGGGAGCAGATGAAACTGATTCGCGAGGAGCTTGGAGAGGATAATTCCGAGTCGGATGCGGACGGATATCTGAAAGCAGTGGAGAAGCTGAAAGCCGACAAGGAAATCAAAGACCGTATCAAAAAGGAGATCGACCGTTTTAAGAGCATCAGTGTCAATTCTTCCGAGAGTGCGGTGACAAGAGGCTACATCGAGACGATGCTCGAACTGCCGTGGAACAGGGATTCCAAGGATAATAAGGATCTTAAGAATGCGGAGCGCATTTTAAATGAGGATCATTACGGGTTAGAGAAAGTTAAGGAACGTGTCTTAGAGTTCCTTGCCGTGCGCAATTTAACGAGTAGGGGTGAAAGCCCGATTATCTGTCTGGTCGGACCGCCGGGAACAGGCAAGACGAGTATTGCGCGTTCTGTGGCACGTGCGCTCGATAAGAAATATGTCCGCATCTGTCTTGGCGGTGTGCGTGATGAGGCGGAGATTCGCGGTCATAGAAAGACATATGTAGGCGCAATGCCGGGGCGCATTGTAAACGGACTTCGGAGCGCCGGAGTGAAGAATCCTCTGATGCTTTTGGACGAGATCGATAAAATGAGCAGCGACTACAGAGGAGATACGGCGTCGGCACTGCTGGAGGTCTTAGACTCCGAACAGAACAGCAAGTTCCGGGATCACTACATTGAAGTACCGATCGATCTTTCTGAGGTATTGTTTATTGCGACAGCCAATTCCGTGCAGGATATTCCGCGTCCGCTCCTGGATCGTATGGAAGTCATCGAGGTCACGAGCTATACCGAGAATGAGAAGTTTCATATTGCCAGAGAGCACTTATTTGAGAAACAGGCAGAGCGCAATGGGCTGAAAAAGGGACAACTTGTCATCAGCGACGGCGCCATGCAGCATATCATAAACGGTTATACGCGAGAAGCAGGCGTCCGTGGTTTAGAGCGTAAGCTCGGCGAAATCGCGAGAAAAGCGGCGCGCGAGATCTACGAGGGCACATCTGACCAGGTGAAGGTCACGAATCAGAATTTGAAGAAATATCTCGGCAAAGAGAAGTACAGCTTCGACAAGAAGAATGACACGGATGAGATCGGAATTGTGCGCGGACTGGCGTGGACAAGCGTCGGCGGCGATACGCTGGAAATTGAGGTCAATATCATGCCGGGCAAGGGTGAGATTCAGTTGACAGGTCAGCTTGGCGACGTTATGAAGGAATCCGCGCAGGCGGGAATCAGCTATATCCGTTCCGTGAGCGCGGAATACCGTATTCCCAAGAAATTTTTCCAGGAGAACGATATCCACATTCATATCCCGGAAGGGGCGGTTCCGAAGGACGGTCCTTCTGCGGGTATCACGATGGCGACGGCGATGCTCTCTGCGATTACGAAGACTCCGGTGCGCGCAGATATTGCGATGACGGGCGAGATTACCTTAAGGGGGCGTGTGCTTCCAATCGGGGGCTTAAAAGAGAAGCTGCTCGCAGCGAAGAACGCGGGCATGAAGACGGTCTGTGTGCCGAAGAAGAACGAGAAGGACGTTGAGGAGATTTCCGACGAGATCAGGAAGGGACTGGAAATCATCTATGTTGAGAAGCTTGACGAAGTGCTGAAGGAAGCGTTTTGTGAGAAGAAGTCAGACGGGAGTAATAGTTCAGCCAGGACTTAGCATTTACTGCTAAGTCCGTGAGAAAACATAGCGGTCGAGATGCATCAAGCCAACCGCGAAGCGGTTTTTGCATGGCTTGATGCCTGTAACAGGAAGACGAAGGCTGAACTGTTACGGACGGGAAAGCATAAGGCGGAGAAACAGCTCATGAATTACAGCCTGTCTGAAAAGAGAGAAAGGAACGGGAATCACACATGGTCATTAAGAATGTGAATCTGGAAACGGTATGCGGAATTACGAGTAAAATACCGGACAATCCGTATAATGAGGTTGCATTTGCGGGGAAGTCAAATGTAGGCAAATCCTCGCTGATCAATGCGTTGATGAACCGCAAATCGCTGGCGCGTACCTCGGCACAGCCGGGCAAGACGCAGACGATTAATTTTTATAATATCAATGATGTCATGTATCTGGTCGATTTGCCGGGTTACGGTTATGCCAAGGCGTCCGAGGAGGTCAAGGCGAAGTGGGGGAAGATGATTGAGAATTATCTCCACACCTCAAAGAAGTTAAAGGCGGTGTTTCTGCTGATCGACATTCGCCATGCGCCGTCGGCAAATGACAGGATGATGTATGAGTGGATGGTATATCAGGGATTTGCACCGATTATCATTGCGACGAAGCTGGACAAGATCAAGCGCAGTCAGATTCAGAAGAACCTTAAGATTGTCCGTGAGGGTCTTGGCGTGCAGCCCGGCACGACAATCATTCCGTTCTCGGTGGAGACGAAGCAGGGGAGGGATGAGATCTGGGAGCTGATCGATTCCCTCGTGCTGCCGCAGGAGGAAGAGCCGATTCTTTAGCGATTCCATGATAAGTTCGCCATTGCATAGGTTATACTATTCATGATACAATGAGCGCAAGTGAGAAGAACGTGTTTACACGTTCGAAGAGCGGCGAGTGTTGTATAAGCATCGGAGGAAATAGATATGAAAAAGAAAAAAATTGTTATCGCGTTAGGACATGAGGCACTGGGGACGACGCTGCCGGAGCAGAAGGAAGCGACGAAGCGCACTGCCAAAGCGGTTGCGGATTTTATTCGTGAGGATTATCAGGTGGTGATTACCCACAGCAACGGCCCGCAGGTGGGGATGATTCATACGGCGATGAATGAGTTCTGCCGTCTGCATCCGGAATATACGGCGACACCGATGTCTGTCTGCTCTGCGATGAGCCAGGGCTATATCGGCTACGATCTGCAGAATGCGATTCGCGCGGAACTGCTGAACAGAGGTATTTATAAGACAGTTTCCACCGTGCTGACACAGGTGGTCGTTGATCCGTATGACGAGGCTTTTTACAAGCCAAGCAAGGTTATCGGACGTGTCATGACGGAGGAAGAAGCGGAGGCCGAGGAGAAGAAGGGCAATCATGTGAAGAAGGTCGAGAACGGCTATCGTCGTATCGTGGCTGCCCCGAAGCCAATCGATATCGTGGAGATTGACGCGATCCGTGCGCTGACCGATGCGGATCAGATTGTCGTTGCATGCGGCGGAGGCGGAATTCCGGTGCTTGCACAGGATAATAATCTCAAAGGCGCCGGCGCGGTCATCGAGAAGGATCTTGCGGCGGGCAAACTGGCGGAGCTTTTGGAGGCAGATATGCTCGTGATCCTGACCAGCGTGGAAAACGTATGTCTGGATTATGGCACGGAGAATGAACGTGCGCTCTCTTCCATAACGGTTGCCGAGGCGAGACGCTATATGGAGCAGGGGCAGTTCGGCGAGGACGATATGCTGCCTAAGATTCAGGCGGCAGTTGATTTTATCGGCGATTCTGCGATCCGTTCGGCTTTGATTACGAAGCTTCACAAGGATGGAAGCCAGTTGACCGGCGGAATGGGTACGATGATTACGAAATAAATAGGAGTGAGAAAGGAAAAGAATGTTTAGAAAGACCAAGATTGTATGTACGTTAGGACCATCCACAGACGATGAAAAGGTGTTGAGAAGCCTGATTGAGGAGGGAATGAACGTAGCGCGTTTTAACTTCTCGCATGGTTCGCACGAAGAGCAGATGGGACGCCTTAAGATGCTGCGAAAGTTGTGTGATGAACTGAAACGTCCGGTGGCGGCGCTGCTAGATACGAAGGGACCGGAAATCCGTCTGATGGAGTTTGCGGATGGGAAGGTGGAGCTTAAGAGCGGGCAGACGTTTACACTGACGACGGAAGAAATTATGGGAGATGTGAAACGGGTTTCCATCACCTACAAGGATCTGCCAAACGATGTGAAGCCGGGAGATACAATCTTGATCGATGACGGTCTTGTCGGCATGGAAGTAAGGAAGATTGAGCCCGCCTCGGGAGCGAAGATGGACGTTAAGGGCAGAGTGCCGATGAACATTGTATGTACCGTGACAAATGACGGTGTGATTTCCAATAAGAAGGGCGTGAATGTGCCGAACGTGGAATTGACAATGCCGTATATCAGCGAGAAAGATTACAGTGATATTGTGTTCGCGGTGGAAAACGACTATGATTTTATTGCGGCGTCATTCGTGCGTTCGGCGGACGATGTGCTCGCGATCCGCAAGATCCTTGAGGAAAAGGGCGGCGAGGGTATTCACATTATCGCGAAGATCGAGAATATGCAGGGCGTGCAGAACATTGACGAAATCATCCGCGTATCGGACGGCATCATGGTGGCCCGCGGCGATATGGGCGTGGAGATTCCGCTCGAGGATGTTCCGGTCATCCAGAAAATGATTATCAAGAAGGTCAGCGGGGCAGGAAAGGTCGTTATCACGGCGACGCAGATGCTCGATTCCATGATGAAGCATCCAAGACCGACCCGTGCAGAGGCGACCGACGTTGCGAATGCGATTTACGACGGAACGAGCGCGACGATGCTCTCCGGCGAAACGGCTGCCGGGATGTATCCGGTCGAGGCGCTCAAGACGATGGTGCGCATCGCCATTCGCACGGAGCAGGATATTAATTATCTGCAGCGGTTTAAGGATCGCAAGACGATGAGCAATCCGGACGTTACGAACGCGATTTCCCATGCGACCTGTATGATGGCGGCGGACCTTAACGCGGCAGCCATTCTTACCGTAAGTAAATCAGGGCGCACAGCGCGCATGATTTCCAAGTACCGACCGTATTCCCCGATTATCGGCGCATGTCTGACACAGAAGGTGTACCGTCAGCTTGGGCTTTCGTGGGGCGTTGCGCCGCTTCTTTTGGAAGAGAAGAGCGAAGCGGAAGAACTTTTCGATTACGCGGTAGATACCGCAGAGAATGCGGGACTGATCAGCAAAGGCGACGTGGTCGTGCTGACCGCGGGCGTACCGCTCGGCGTATCGGGCACGACGAACCTTATCAAGGTACAGGTTGCCGGACACATTCTCGTGAAGGGCAAGGGCGTTGCGGGCAGGAAGGTATGTGCGAATCTCTGCGTCTGCCACACCGAGGCTGATCTTGCGAATTTCAAGGAAGGAGACATCATCGTTGCGGCGGATACGAACAATCATATGATGGAGCAGATGCGCGCTGCGTCGGGACTGATCGTAGAAGCGGACAGTGAGAATTGTCACGCTGCGATTGCAGGGCCGTGTCTGGATATCCCGGTATTGATCGGGGCGAAGAATGCGCTCGATATCTTAAAATCCAGCGCGTTCGTAGAACTTGACTGTGAGAGCGGCGTTGTAAGCGCAAATTAACGGGGGATTATGAACGAGACGATCAGACAATTATATCGCAGAAAGTCCATGCGTGTTTTCACGGATCAGGAGATTACGGAGAACGAAAAGAATACCATTCTTGAGGCGGCAGTACAGGCGCCGAGTGCGGGAAATCAGCAGTTATATACCATTCTTGATATCACGGATCAGGGATTGAAGGACAGACTGGCGGAATCCTGCGACCATCAGCCTTTTATTGCAGATGCGAAGATGATTCTCATTTTCTGTGCAGACTGTCAGAAATGGTATGATGCGTTTGAAATCGGAGGCTGTCAGCCGAGAAAGCCTCGGGCGGGCGATTTGCTGCTTGCGGTGTCCGATGCGCTCATCGTGGCTCAGAATGCGGTTGTGGCGGCGGAAAGCCTCGGTATCGGCTCCTGCTATATCGGAGATATTATGGAAAACTGCGAACTGCACCGCGAGATGCTGCATCTTCCGGACTATGTGTTTCCTGCGGCAATGCTGGTCTTTGGATATCCGACGCAGCAGCAGAGGGAGCGAAGAAAACCGGAGCGCGCTGCAATGAAGCATATCGTGCATGAGAACGGATATCGTCGGATGGATGGGGCACAGCTTCGGGAAACGGTCTTTCGTTCGGAAGAGGCAGAACGATATGAAACGTGGCTTAAGGCATTCTGTGACCGGAAATATAATTCTGATTTTTCGAGGGAAATGTCGCGTTCGGTAGAACAGTATCTGCGGGCATTTGCGCCCGATGAGAAATAGGATAAGTGTGAAACGTCATGAATAAGACGTGAAATAGGATAAGAGAAGGGAAAATGAAAAGCCGATATACGGACTTTCCATTTTCCCTTTTTATGTTTTCTGCCGGGTTACAGGTATGTGTGGTATCTGTCATATGAAGAATGGTTTTCAATACACATAATTCTTATTGCGACAATTTCTCTGTACACCCTGTATGAGATGATATTTCGGCACGCACAGCTATTGGCGGTCGATCACGATATGGCGCGGCTGTCCGGTAATCATAATCGGAGTAAGTTCTGCTTGAATCAGCGGGCGGATATAATTTACCAGCTTGTCGCTGACATAGGTGCCGTCGTTTGTGATCCACTCCAACGGGACCTTCTTCTCGATATTTGCTACCTTATGTACATCGTAGAGGTCGGTAGTGCAGATATACGGGTCGTTTGAGACACGGTTTAGGATCACGACCTTTCCGGTGTCGCCCTCGAAAGCCGCCTTTACCGCAGAACCGCCGACCTGATATGCTTCAGTGATATCGACGCGGGAGGTTAAGTGCCCCGCGCAGCGCTGCAGGGTGGAAAGCTCGATGGAACGCGATTTGCAGCCGAATTTCTCACTGACTAAGGAGGAGAGATAGCGCGCCGTACCGCTCAACTGCTTGTGACCGAAGGAATCGACATACTCGGTATGGCTTGTCAGTTCGAAAACGTACTTGCCGTCAGCGGTCTTGATACCCTCGGAGACGGCGACAACAATAGAATTTTTCTTCTTCAAAAGCTCGCCGATCTTCTCGATAAAGGCATCCACGTCGAACGGAAGCTCCGGCAGATACAGAAGGTCTACGCCCTCGCAGTCTTCGCAGCGCGCAAGCGCGGCGGCGCCGGTCAGCCAGCCTGCATTTCGCCCCATAATCTCAATGATAGCGACATTCTTGACGTCGTATACAAGACCGTCGCGGATGATCTCTTTTGTGACGGAAGCAATGTATTTCGCGGCGCTTCCGAAACCCGGAGTGTGGTCGGTTGCGGCGAGGTCGTTGTCGATTGTCTTCGGAACGCCGATGAAACGGATATCGCTGTTAATAATGATCGCATAGTCGGAAAGCTTCTTGATGGTGTCCATGGAGTCATTTCCGCCGATATAGAAAAATGCCGTGATCTGGTATTCTTCCAGAATAGCAAAAATTTTCTCGTAAAGCTCCTTGTCATCGCAGATATCCGGGAGCTTGTAGCGGCAGGAACCTAAAAATGCGGAAGGAGTCCGCTTTAACAGCTCCAGATCCAGATCGGAACGAATCTTCTCGTCCATATCCACAATGTTTTTCTCGAGAAATCCCTGAATACCGTAGCGCATACCGTATACTTTCTTTGCGCCGAGATCTTTGGCTGTCTTGTACACGCCTGCAAGACTCGAGTTGATGACGGCGGTCGGTCCGCCGGACTGTCCCACAATTACATTACCTACCATAGTTACCTCCTGTGTGATAAAAAATGAAATGAACCTGTTGACTGTGCAATAAACACCAATTTGTTTCAGTGTAGCACACTTTGAAAGCGCTTACAATAATTGATAATATATTATCAGGAATGATAAATTCTTGTCAGCTATGATAAAAAAATATCAGGGAAACGCCGAAAGCGCCGGCAGAACCGGCACCTTCAGCGTTTTGTAATAAGAAATGAACAGGAAAGGAGGCGCTTACCCCATCACGACTTCGACCTTAAGCTCCCTTTTGCCCTCTGCGAGAGCGACAGGAATCATACCGACGCCAAGACCGTTCACGGCCGTAACGTCTACCGGAGCGCCGTCTACTGTCATGGATGAGATGCCCTTTTCCACATGATTCGGGTTCTTCACCGTGATGCGGTAGGTCACGCCGCGGAAATCACGCTTCGCCGTGAAGCCATCTAAGGAAGAAGGAATACACGGGTCGACAATCAGCCCGTCGTAATCCGGGCGGATGCCAAGGATGAACTGGGAGACGTCGAGGAATGTCCATGCCGCCGTTCCGGTCAGCCAGCTGTTCTTCGCCTCACCGAAATTCTTCGCATCCTTTCCGGCGATCATCTGGGAGTATACGTAAGGTTCGGTGCGGTGAACTTCGCTGATATCCTCAATGTAGGCGGGACAGGTTCTGGTATATACCTGCCATGCGCGATTCCCACGTCCGACAACCGTCTCCGCAATGGAAATCCACGGGTTGTTGTGGCAGAAGATACCTGCATTTTCTTTGTATCCCGGCGGATAGGAGGAAATCTCGCCGAGTTCTACGTGATATCTGCGGTAAGCAGGCTGTAAGAGCACGATGCCGTACTTGGTGTCAAGGTACTTCTCTACGGATTCCATCGCCTTTAGGCAGTTGCCTTCCTTTAAACCGATCTCCGCCATAACGCAGAAGCCTTGCGGCTCGATGAAAATCTTGCCTTCTTCGCACTCGCTCGAACCGATCTTGTTCTTGTAGTGGTCGTATGCGCGTAAGAACCACTCGCCGTCCCAGCCAACGCCTAGAACTGTCTTTTCCATATCGGAAATCGCTTTCTCGGCGAAAGCAGCTTCCCCGTCAAGACCCCTGTGACGGCAGATGGCTGCGTAATCCTTTCCGTAGCGGACGAACATGCCTGCAATAAAGACGGACTCGGCGTTCGGACCTTCCGACGGACCGAACGTCTGGAAAGACTCGCCCGGCTCAGTCGAGAAACAGTTCAGGTTCAGGCAGTCGTTCCAGTCGGCGCGTCCGATGAGCGGAAGACCGTGCGGTCCGAGATGCTCGACCGTATAGTGGAAGGAGCGTCTTAAGTGTTCCATGAAATCCGTTGCCTTGGAAGGATCGCTGTCGTACGGCGTCATCTCGTCCAGGATCGTGTAATCGCCCGTTTCCTTGATGTAGGCGGCTGTCCCGGCGATCAGCCACAGCGGATCGTCGTTGAAGCCGCTTCCGATATCGGAATTGCCCTTCTTGGTGAGCGGCTGGTACTGATGGTAAGCGCTTCCGTCTTCGAACTGCGTTGCGGCGATATCAAGGATACGCTCTCTTGCGCGGTCAGGAATCAGGTGCACGAAGCCAAGGAGATCCTGACAGGAATCGCGGAAGCCCATGCCGCGCCCGATGCCGGACTCGAAATAGGAAGCGGAACGGCTCATATTGAATGTTACCATACACTGATACTGGTGCCATACGTTGACCATACGGTCGAGCTTCTCCTCGGAGGAGGAGACGGTGAAGTGGGAGAGCAGTTCATCCCAGTAAGCCTTTAACTCGGCAAGCGCGGCGTCGGCTTTCGCGGCGGTGTCGTAGCGGGACATCAGAGCTTCTGCCGGAGCGCGGTTGATCACGCCGTCCTCGGCGCGTCCGATCCATTTCTCTTCCAACGGATTCTCTATGTAAGCAAGAACAAAGACATATGTCTTGGACTCGCCCGGAGCAAGCGTTACAGCGAGGTGATGGGAGCCTACCGGAGCCCAGCCGCTTGCCATGGAATTCCTGGAGGCGCCTGTTACGACGACCTCAGGTGCAGAGTTCTCACCGTAAGCGCCGAGGAAGGAATCGCGGTCCGTGTCAAAGCCTGCGATCGGGGCGTTGACTGCGTAGAGCGCATAATGATTGCGGCGTTCGCGGTACTCCGTCTTATGGTAGATAGCGGAACCGTGAACCTCGACTTCTCCGGTGGAAAAATTGCGCTGAAAATTTGTCATATCATCCATCGCGTTCCACAGGCAGAACTCTACATAAGAGAACACGGAAAACTCCTTTGCGTCATTACTTGTGTTCGTGAGCGTGAGCTTATTTACTTCGCAGTTGTCATTTACCGGAACAAAAGCGGTAAGCTCTGCGGAAAGACCGTTCTTCACGCCGCAAAACGTGGTGTAGCCCATACCGTGATGGCACTCGTAGGAATCAAGTTCGGTCTTCGTCGGCATCCAGCCCGGGTTCCAGATGGTATCGCCTTCTTTAATATAGTAGTAATGACCGTTGCTGTCATAAGGTACGTTGTTGTAGCGGTATCTGGTCAGACGCAGTAGCTTGGCGTCCTTGTAGAAGCTGTAGCCGCCGCCGGTGTTGGAAATCAGGGAAAAGAAATCCTTCGATCCGAGGTAGTTGATCCACGGAAGCGGTGTCCGCGGGGATGTGATGACATACTCTTTTTTTGCATCATCGAAATAACCGAATTTCATAAGTAAACCCTCCGTCTTCATATTAATAAGTGTACAGAATCGCCTGCGTGTCCGGTATATCGTAAGTAAAATGTCTCCTGAAGATAAACAAGCGAAAACGATTAAGTTCACTTTTTCTAACTAAGAGTATACATTGCGAAAAAAGAAAAATCAATGAAAAATCGCATAAAATCAACGAAAACAGCAGATTTGACAAAAACATAGTCCAAATATAGAAGAAAGCAACAAAGATACGAAAATTGAAAAGACCAGTTTATATAACGAAAACGTATAAGAAACAGGGCAAAAAATGCATATATATAATCGTACTTGAATTGCATAATGTAAAAATACACAAAAAATACTAGAAAAAATTGTTGGTTTCGGCGAAATGTCAAAAAAGTATTGCAATCATGACCTGAAAGGACTATAGTAAAGATACGAAAACGATTAAGTGATTTTCGAAAAGAGTGGAGGACACATGGTATCATTAAAAACGATTGCTGAAAAATGTGGTGTCTCCACTGCAACGGTAAGCAAGGCACTCAATGACCAGAAGGACGTCAGCGAAGAGACGAAGAGCCGAATTAAGAAGACGGCAGAGGCGCTTGGGTATTTTCCCAATGCAGCGGCGAGAGCACTTAAGACTAACCGTTCCTATAATATAGGAGTTCTCTTTGAGGAGGAAGCGGGCAGCGGTCTTACTCACGAATATTTCTCAGGGGTGCTCAACGGACTTAAGGTTCAGGCGGAGAAGCAGGGATATGATATCACATTTATCAATACCTGTTTTGAGAACCGCAGGATGTCCTATTATGAACACAGCAGATATCGCAATTTTGAAGGTGTCGCGATCATCTGCGCGGACTACAGCGATTCGGACGTTATGGAACTGATGAACAGTGATCTGCCGGTCGTGACAATCGATTATGTACATCATAATTGTACGGCGGTAAGCTCAAATAACATTCAGGGCATGGAAGACCTTGTGAAGTATATTTACCAGCAGGGGCACCGTAAAATTGCATATATTCATGGACAGGAAGGTTCCAGTGTTACGAAGGACCGGCTCGTAAGCTTTTATCGCACGATGGATGAGTTGGGACTTGAAGTTCCGGACGAATATATTCGGACCGCCGCTTATCTGGAGATAAAGGAATCGGAACGGCAGACAAAGGAACTTTTGCAGTTGGCCGATGTGCCGACCTGCATTATTTATCCGGATGATACCGCGCTGATTGGCGGAAGGAATGCCATCATAGAGATGGGACTTCGGATACCAAGAGATATTTCCGTTGCGGGATATGACGGAACAAGAATGTCGCAGCTTTTACATCCGAAGCTTACGACGATCCGTCAGAATACCGAATTGATCGGATGTGAGGCAGCCAAACGATTGATTGGCTCGATTGAAAAACCGCGAACAACTCTCATTGAGAGAGTCGTTATAGAAGGAAGCTTAGTACCGGGACAGTCTGTAGGACGAATCACTCCCAGGGGAGAGGGAAAGGTTTCTTCAAAAAGTAAAACGGTGAAAACCGCATATTAAAGGAGGAGGATTTTCTATGAAGAAGAAAATCGTAAGTGCACTTTTATGTGTATCTATGGTAGCAACAATGGTGGCAGGCTGCGGCGGGACAGATGACACGGCGGCAGACACAGGTGCGGCGGATGCAGGCGCAGCGGCACCGGCGACCGAGGCGGCAGCAGATGCGGCAGACGCAGGTGCGGCAGATGCAGGCTCAGGTCTTACTTACACAGGCGATCTGAATATCATGCATTATTCAACATCCGAGGAGTCGGAAGGAAATGGAGGTTCGGACGGTTTCCGTACGATGATCGCAGAGTGGAAAGAGGCAAATCCGAATATCAACCTTGTTGAGAACGTACTTGCAAACGATGAGTACAAGACACAGATCGCTACGCTGGCAGCGGCAGATGATCTTCCGGATGTATTTTTACTTCAGGGTATGAATACAAAAGCATGGGCAGAGCAGGGATTGGTACTTGATCTGACAGATATTGTGAACGAATCACCGTACGCGGCTGATTACAAAGAAGAGTTCTTCACACCGTTCAAGGATGCGGACGGCAAGATTTATGGTCTTCCGGCTCTGACAGGCGGTACATGTACCGTAGTGATCTACGACAAGCAGATGTGGAAGGATGCAGGCTATGATCAGTTCCCGGCTACATGGGATGAGGTTCTTGCGGCGAAGGATTACTTCTCCGGGCAGGGCATCGATACCATCGCTTTCGGTAACGGCGGAAAGTGGCAGGCGAACTCCGACTTCATGTCGACAATTGGTACGATGTTTACCGGAAAAGACTGGTTCCAGTCCATCATCGACAAGGGCGGCGCAGCATTCACAGATCAGGAATTCGTAGATGCGCTTACTTTTGCACAGGAAGCATTTAACTCCGGCGTATTCAACGCAGATTTTAACGCAGTCACCAACGAGGATGCACGTGAGTACTACATCGCTGGGGATGCGGCGGCATTTATCGGCGGTAACTGGGATGTTTCTTACATCATGGCAACTCTGTTAGAGGGCGATGAGGAGAAGTACAACAATATCGGTTTTGCAACCTTCCCGTCAGTTGACGGCGCAAAAGAGAGCAACATGCAGAACATCGGTATGGGCTATGGTATGGCGATCAACGCTAAGGTAGCGGAAGATCCTGAGAAGCTTGCGGCAGCAATCGACCTGATTTACAAACTGACGGGTCCTGATTTCGCGAACTTCGTAGCAGAGAAGTATGCTCTTGGCGGACTTACCGCGGTTGATGATGTAGACTTGAGCGGATTCGATCAGGTTACACAGGATTTCTATAACTTCTCTTATGTAGATACCACTGCAGTTGAGATTTATGACTCTTATGTAAGCAGTGCAGTATGGGATGTATTTAATACAGAGCTTCAGGATATGCTCAACGGTGATACAGATCCGGCAACGGTAGCGGCTGATACGCAGGCGGCATACGAGGAGAACTATTAAATGGCGCCGCACATATGGCTAGCTGAATAGTTTTTGCAAGAATAACGGGGGTCTCGTCCATTTGAGCCGGACGGGATTCCCGTTTTAAATTAGATTTTTGGAGGAGGTTGGTGTTGTATGCTGAAAGCAATTAAGCCTAAGGCGCGGACAATCGCATTATATCTTTGCATTCCTGTAATCTGGTATGTTTTTTCCGTATTCGTGCCTCTTGTAACGGCGGTATTTTACAGCCTATTTGAGTGGAAGGGCGGTCCAAACAAGACATTTATCGGAATCGAAAATTATATTACATTGCTGAAAGACGGAACCTTCTGGGAGTCATTTGGTCATAATATTTATCTGGTAGTTGCCTGTATCATCGGTCAGGTAGGCATCGCATTTATTTTTGTACTGATTTTAAATTCAAAGCTTGTCAAGTTAAAGGGAATCCATAGAACATTCGGTTTCTTCCCGAGCACGATTTCGGCAGTATGTATTGGTTTTATCGGGATGATGATTTATGACTATAAAAGAGGTATTTTGAATTGGATATTGGAGGCGACCGGAAACGGTGATAAAGTGCAGGTATGGCTGAACAATCCCAAACTGGTCATGTTTCTGGTAGCGATTCCGCTGATCTGGCAGTATATCGGTTATTATATGGTAATTCTGCTGTCCGCAATCGCTTCCGTGGATACGGAGATCTTTGAGAGTGCGGAGATCGACGGTGCGAGCGCGTTCCAGAAAGCGATACATATTACACTGCCTCTTATTAAGAATACATTGCTTGTATGTATTACACTCTGTGTAGCCGGAAACATGAAAGCCTTCGACCACATCTATACGATGACAGAGGGCGGACCTGGTACATCCTCTATGGTTATGGCGATGTACGGCTACAAGATTTCCTTCGCACAGATGAATATGGGATACGGCAGCGCTGTTTCTGTCGGAATCTTTATTGTCAGTCTGATCGTAATCGGAGGCAGCCAGAAGCTTGTGAACTGGTTAATGCGTGATAAGGGGGTAGAGTAGTATGGCAGCGAATGTCAAAAGCGGAAGAACGCCGGCTGAGAAAGCCAAAACAGGCGTACTTGCATTTTTCCTGAATGCGATTATGATTATTTTTTCTGCAACATGTATTTTCCCGCTTGTGTGGATGTTTTATTCTTCTCTGAAAGAAAAACGTGTATTTAATGCAGATATTATGGGACTTCCCACAGATCCTACAATCAGCAATTATCAGAAGATTTTGACAAACAAGGACTATCATATTGCACAGTCCATGTTGGCGAGTATCCGTACCACGGCGCTTTCCATTTTCTTTATCGTATTGTTTGGCTTTATCGTGGGATATATCTTAGCGAGAATTAACTTCAAGGGAAACAGGCTGCTTTATCTGATATTTCTGATGGGTATGCTGATTCCGGTACATTCCCTGCTTGTACCGATTTATGTAGTGTTCAATAAGACCGGACTTGGAAACCAATGGTTCACGCTGATTATTCCATATGTCGCGTTTGGGCTGCCGATCGCAGTGTTTCTGGTGGAAGGATTTATCAAGTCCGTTCCGGTAGAACTGGAGGAAGCGGCGGCGATTGACGGAAGCTCTTTTACAAGAACGCTTTTCAGTATTATTATGCCGGTTGCTAAGCCGATACTTGTGACGATTGCAATTATCCAGACGTTCTCCTGCTGGAATGAGTTTTCCTTCGCACTCGTATTGATCAAGGATGTCAGACTCCAGACGGTACCGCTCGCAATGACCATGTTTAAGGGTCAGTTCGCGTCGGATTATCCGAAGATTATGGCGGCAATGCTGGTGACAATGGCGCCGATCGTAATTTTGTACTTTATATTCAGCAAACAGATTATCAAAGGTATGGTTGCCGGAGCAGTAAAAGGCTAAGGCTCTATAGGTATTAAGAGAGGAGCTGCCGTTTTGACGATTGAAAAATCGCAAAACGGCGGCTCTGCTTTTGCTTTGTGAAAAAACCGGGAAGAGATTGACATTTTTCTGAAAATTCAGTACTATCAAAGATAGGACATTAGTGCGAGTTGGGGGTGGAAACATGACAGCGGAGATTGCGAAATTTACGACAGAGCAGATGATCGATATGGTGGGACTGTTTAGTCCCTGTATGGATGATTATCTCTATGTATGTGATTTTAAGGAGGATTACTATCAGATCTCACCTGGAGCGGTGAATCGTTTCCTGCTTCCGTCCGATCACTTTCATGAAGTTGAAAAGGTGCACAAACAGTTCGTGTATCCGGAAGACCTCGATATGCTTTTGGTAGAGCTGGAGCTTTTGGGACAGGGGAAGAAGACGTTCCACAATCTTCACTACCGTTGGATAGGACATGATAGGGAGCCGATCTGGATCAACTGCCGGGGCAGAGTGTTGAACGACCCCGACGGAACGCCGCATTATCTGGTGGGATGTATCAACGAGATCGGAGCAAAGCAGAAAGCGGATAATGTCAGCGGACTGCTCGGCGAGTTCAGTCTCGGTATCTATTATGCGAATTATGTGCCGAATCTGCCGGATGGTTTCCTGTTGCGGCTGGGGCTTGACGAGTTTCGGGATATTAATGAGAGTCACGGAAATGAATACGGAGATTATATCTTAAGAAAGACGGCGCAGTGCATTGAGAGAAATATTCGGTCAGGACAGAAGCTGTTTCGGATCGTTGCGGATGAATTTGCCGTGGTCGATTTCGTGGGAGGGACCATTGAAGATGCAAGAGAACTTTACCGGAATATCAAGCTTTCGATATTAGATTTTATTGAGGAGAATAAGTATAAGGCAGTCTACACGGTTTCGGGCGGAATTGTCGATAACAGATGTATTGAAGATTCGTATGAGAGCGCGATGAAGATGTCTGAATTTGCACTCGGTCAGGCGAAGAAGCAGGGGAAGAACAGTTGTCATGTGTTCGACGCGAAAGAGTATGAAACATATCTTAAGGGGCGGCAGTTGCTGCGCGTGCTGCATCATGCGGTAAACCATGACTTTGAAGGCTTTGAAGTATACTTTCAGCCCCTTGTTGGCGCGTCGGACGGCAGACTTTCCGGCGCAGAGGCGCTGCTGCGTTTTCACGGAGAGAATGACAGAATGGTGTCCCCGGGTGAGTTCATTCCGATTCTTGAGGAATCCGGTCTGATTATTCCGGTCGGAAGATGGGCGCTCCGTCAGGCGGTTGATGCCTGTAAAGAGTGGCAGAAGTATCTGCCGGAGTTCAAGGTGAATGTGAATCTGTCCTATGTGCAGGTGTTAAAGAGCCGGGTGCTTTCCGATATCAAGGGAATTATCGAGGAGTTCGGTGTGAGACCGTCGAGCGTTTGCATTGAATTGACGGAGAGCGGTTATCTGGAAGAAAGTATGCATTTTGATAAGGTGTGGAATGGGTTGAAGGATTACGGTATTCTTCTTGCGCTGGATGACTTTGGAACCGGATATTCAAATTTGCACTGTTTAAGCGACCTGCAGCCTGCATATATTAAGATGGACCGCTCTTTTATGGTGAAAGCGTTGAGTCGTGAATATGAGTATCGTCTGCTGGTGCATACGGTCGATATGGCGCACAGTCTCGGACTTCATGTATGCATGGAGGGAATTGAGACAAAGGAGGAACTTGCGAAGGCGAGAGAGGCGGAGCCGGATTATATTCAGGGATTTTTGTTCGGAAGACCTTGCAGCAGAGCGGAATTTAACAGGAAGTTCTTCGGGGAAGAGACGGCGTAGAATGTTTTTCGGAAAAAGCTTTCCAGAAAAAGGGCTGTGTGTTATACTGGGACTATCAGTTGGAAAGTCTGAATTTAGGAGATGAGTGGATATGACAGAGAGTGGGTTATTGATTTTTTTAGGCGTATTGCTTTTGTTGGTCGTAATCGTTACCGTAATCGCAGTGGTGTCAGCAGTGTCGGGCGCGGTTGCGGGAATCGTCGACGATGAAGAAGGCGAGGATGCGTAAGAGATAAGGAGAGGACGGGGCGGTCGCCCTATCATCAAGTTAGATGACAGAGCGATGTCCCGCCTGTGGGGAATCTTCGTTTTCCCGGTATTTTGTTACCTTGTCGGCATCTGAAATCCCACAAGTGCTTTGTTCAAATAGTCGTTAAATGGTTTCATGATTCGAAAAATTTCTGATGCCTTTGCAAGAAATGTCTCTGCGTCGTTCAATTCTTCATCCTTTATCGGATATTCCAGATACCAGCTTTTGAATTTCAGATATTCCGCTTGCGGATGTTCTTTCTCGTATCCCGCAGGAACATTCTTTAATGCTGTTCCCTGAACCGTGAAATGTTTTTCAAATTCCGGCTCATGGATAATCGTTTCCCATTCTTCTCCATTTTGGACAATATAATCCCGTATCATCGTTGTTGCATCTTTGAACATATCCGCAAACAACCCGCCGCCTAAGAAAGAGTGATTATCTGGTTTTATCATAAGGTAATATCCAACAGGAACAGGTAACTTGCCCTTAGAGGAAATATGGGCACGGAATGCAGGGTTATAAGGTGATTTGTCATGGCTGAAACGCGTATCCCTCACAATCTTAAACGTAAGATCTTTCGGACTGTTATGTAAAATACTGCTGTCAAACCTTCCAATTTCTAATATCAAAGCCTGCAACAGTTCTTCAAATGCAGCATTTGCATTTTTGTAATCTTCTTTGTTTGCATGATACCATTCACGGCTGTTATTCATGCTCAATGCCGATAAATAATCTACAATTAACGTTGTATTCATAATCTGTCATCTCCTTTACGAATTCTGAATAATGGAAAACTGGGTGGAATCTAAAAATTCCTGTATCAGATGTTTCGTGCGTTCGGGAGACCTATAAGGTTTACAGAACGAAAAATCCTGTGATAAATCGTCAATATCTTCCATAGCGCTTTTCACATCAAGTATGGTCTTAATAGGAATTTCCGAGGCTGCCGTATAATCCAGTTGCAGTGGGTTGAGCCTGTGGTTTTGGATTGCATAATTCACTCTGTCTTTACATCTGCATTTTCCACAGCCATATTCTCCGCAATACTGCCCAAGAAAATCTGCCATTTTTTTGCGTATCCGGGAAAGACGTTGCCGATACGTTTCCGGGGTCATTTCTAAAAGATCCCCTGCAATCCGGCTGTCAACCTTAAACATTGTACCCAGTATGAAGATACATCTGCTTTCCGTATCAAGGCATTGCAGCATCACATTGGTACAAGACATTTTTAGTTCCTCTGCCAAGATATCTTTTTCCACGCTTTGCGTTAAATCCGGTATATCCTGTATTTTCCCGTTTTCTATGTCATTTCCATAATACTCAAAACTCAACGGATAGTGGGCAAACATATGCTTTTTGTAATTTTTCAGGTGATTAACAGCAATGCTGAATACCCATGTTGTAAGCGAACTGTCACCTTTGAAAGAAGACAGATGCGTAATCATTTTCAGCAAAATGTCCTGTGTGGCGTCCTCTGCATCTGCAAATGTGCCGAGCATCCGTAAGGATAAATTGAATACAATATCCTGCACACTTGTGACAAGTGTTTCAAGCGCTTTTTTATCCCCCGCCGTGGCTTTGTCAATGAGAGCCTGTAATTCTTCATTCGTTTTTTTATCCATAGATTTTTACCTCCTACTTAATTAGACAAGACTCTCTTGCCTGTGTGACAGAAAATTTTTATTTTTATAAGGTTTTTATAAAGTTGTATTTGTCCAATTATGTTATCAGTTTCTTTATTATAGTATAGACACTTGAACAAATTGGTTCAAGCGTTGTCTAAAAGCTGTCACTTCTAAAAAATATATAAATTCATGGGAAAATCTTGATTTTTATATCAGAAAGTGTAAACTAAAAACACCGACCGACCAGTCGGACGATGAAAAACGAGTGGAGGAGAAAGCATTGATTTCAAAATTCAGTGTAAAGAAACCATATACGATTATCGTAGGAGTCATACTGGTCATTGTGCTGGGCGTTGTATCGTTTACAAGAATGACGACGGATCTGCTGCCGGACATGAACCTGCCCTACGCACTGGTAGTTACAATGGACGTCGGCGCAAGCCCGGAGGAAGTGGAGACGGATGTGACGGCGCCGATTGAAGCGGCGATGGCGACGACGTCCAATATTAAAAATATCAGTTCCGTGTCGTATGACAACTATTCGATGGTCATTCTGGAATATGAGCAGAATGCAAACATGGATTCGCTTCTTATTGAGATACAGCAGAAGCTCGATCAGTTGGAAGGAAGCTTTAAGGACAGCGTCGGCACGCCGATGATCATGCAGATCGATCCTGACATGATGCCGGTCATGATAGCGTCCGTCGATGTGGACGGAATGGATCAGTCCGAGGTGTCCTCGTATGTCGAGAATGAATTATCGCCTGCGCTGGAAAGCGTGGAGGGAGTTGCCTCCGTAACGGCTACAGGAGCGCTTGAAGAGTCGATTCAGGTGACGATGAATCAGGAGAAGATCGATGCTCTGAACGGGAAAATCCTTGCCGCGATCGACGAGCAGTTCGAGGAGGCGCAGCAGGAGCTGGATGATGCGTCGGAAGAGATCGAAAACGGCAAGAAGAAGCTGGATGACGGAAAGGACGCGCTTGCAGAGCAGCTTTCCGGAGCACAGAACGAGGTCGAGAACGGAAAGCTGCAGGCATATGTGGGGGAGTCGGAGCTTCGCACGAATCTTATGATGATGACGCAGGCGAAGGCGGTTCTGGAGAAAGCGATACCGTTGCTGCAGCAGTTATACAACGACGGCATTGCTATACAGCAGCAGATTGATGCTTTGCAGAGTCTTATCGGTTCGGGAGGTATTCCGGATGTACCGACAGACCAGCTTCCGGATGTGCCGGCGGATCAGTTTCCGGATGTGCCGGCGGATCAGCTTCCGGGTGCGCAGCTTACCCCGGAGCAGCAGGCGCAGCTTGACATGCTGATCGCACAGTTGAACGGAATTAACGAGTCGATCGCGAATCAGGGAAATGCACTTGAGAGTGTTGGAATCAAGGTATATACATTAGATGATATCCCACGGGCGATCGGGGATATGACGACGATGCTCGCCCAGATCAATACGGGAATCGCGACGATGCAGGCGGCACAGACGCAGGTGGCGGACGGCAAGACGGCGTTGGATGAAGCGTCATTAAAACTCAGCCAGAGCCAGATGGAAGGACTGCTTCAGATGAGCGAGGCGTCCGCGCAGCTTGCCGACGCCGAGAATCAGCTTGCCATGGGGCAGACCCAGCTTGACACTGCAAAGGAGAGCGCGGAGGACTCCGCGGACCTGGATGCGATTCTTTCTGTGGATATGCTTGGAAATCTTCTGGTGGCGCAGAATTTTTCCATGCCGGCAGGTTATGTCGGTGAGGGAGACGACCAGTATATGATACGTGTCGGCGATAAGCTGGAATCTATGGACGAGTTGGAAAATGTCGTGCTGCTTGATATGGGATTGGACGGTATCGAACCGATTCGCCTTTGCGACGTGGCAACGGTGGAGATGGTGGATGACGCTGATGAGTCCTACTCTAAGGTGAACGGCAACCCGGCGGTCATGCTTTCCATTGAGAAGCAGACCGGATATTCGACCGGAGACGTCACGAAGCGCGCGCAGGAGAAATTCGCATCGCTTGAGAAGGAGAATGAAGCGCTTCACATGGCGGTTCTCATGAATCAGGGGATTTATATTGATATCATTGTACAGTCGGTTGTGCAGAATATGGTTTTTGGAGCGCTGCTTGCGGTGATCGTCCTGATTCTTTTCTTAAAAGATATTAAACCGACGCTTGTGATTGCATGCTCCATTCCGCTCAGTGTTATTTTCGCGATCGTACTGATGTATTTTACGGATATTTCGCTGAATATTATATCTCTCTCGGGTCTTGCACTCGGTATCGGTATGTTGGTGGACAATTCCATCGTCGTGATTGAGAATATTTATCGTCTGCGGAACGAAGGGTACTCCATCCGCAAGGCGGCGGTCGAAGGAGCAGGAAGCGTGACTGGCGCGATTATTGCATCGACGCTCACGACAGTCTGCGTATTTGCACCGATTATTTTTACCGAGGGAATCACGAGACAGCTCTTTGTGGATATTGCGCTGACGATTGCGTTTACGCTGACGGCGAGTCTTATCGTGGCGCTCACCTTTGTGCCGATGATGGCGGCGGGCGTGCTCAAGAATACGAAGGAAGTGAAGCATGATTTCTTTGAGAAGGTGCAGGATGCTTACGGCAGGTTCTTAAGTCAGGCACTTCGGCACAAGCCGGTTGTCTTTATCGCGGTCATCGTGCTTCTGGTAACGAGCGCACTTGCAGCGTTTTCGAAGGGATTTTCCTTCATGGATATGGACATGGAGACGGATCAGCTCACTGTGACGGTTGCGGCGCGGGAAGATGAGGTATTGACCTTTGAGGAATTATGCGATCTTTCTGACGAGGTCGTGGAGCGCATATCAGATATCGAGGGAATCGAGACGATCGGTGCGATGGCGGGCGGCAGTTCGCTGATGTCGATGGGCGGAAGCACACAGAGCGTTACCATGTATTTGCTCCTGGATGAGAATTCGGATGTTACTTCCGACGAGATTACAACGCAGATCAGGGAACGCACAGAGGATCTCGCGTGTCAGGTTGGCACAGATTCTTCGGCGTCTGACATGAGCGCATTTCTTGGAAGCGGGATTACTGTAGAAATTAAGGGAAGCGATCTGAACAAGCTCCAGGAGATTGCGGGACAGGTTGCAGAGATTGTCGAGGCTGAGGAAGGAACCGTGGATGTGGACGATGGTCTTGACGATACAACGCCGGCTGTCACGATCCATGTGGATAAGGATAAGGCTGCGGAATACGGCATGACGACGGCGCAGGTATTCCAGCTTGTATACGCAAAGATGGCGTCACAGACGTCGCCGACGACGATTTCGACAGATCTGAAGGATTATGAAGTCTTTGTACAGAGCGAGGATCAGGCGGGCGTTACGCTTGAGGATATCAGGAATCTCACCTTTACTTATGAGGATAAGATGAGCCAGATGAGCGGGGACGATGAGGAAGAAGATGACAGCGATGCAGAGACTGATGAGGAAAAGAACGGCAGCGATGCGAAAAGCACGGAAGAGAACGGAGAGGACGCTGATGACGAGGAAGATGACGGCGTAGAGGAAATTCCGCTTACCGAGATTGCAACGTTCGAGGAGGGCAATAGTTTAAATGCGATTTCCAGAGATTCCCAGACCCGTTATGTCAATGTGACGGCTGGAATCGATGCGGATCATAATGTCACGCTTGTCAGCAATTCGCTGAAGGATGCGCTTGCCGGGATTGAATTGCCGGAGGGCTATTCTATTTCCATGGCGGGAGAGGATGAGATGATTAACGATGCGATGCAGCAGCTTTATCTGATGCTGCTCCTTGCAGTTATATTTATTTACCTGATCATGGTGGCGCAGTTCCAGTCGTTTTTGTCACCGTTCATCATCATGTTCACGATTCCGCTTGCATTTACCGGAGGGCTTTTTGCATTGTTTTTTACCGGAAAAGAAGTCAGCGTCGTGGCGATGATCGGTTTCGTTATGCTTGCCGGAATTATCGTAAATAACGGTATCGTGCTGGTGGACTATATCAATCAGTTGAGGCGTGAGGGAATGGGCAAGAAGGAGGCGATTGTTGAGTCCGCGCGAACGAGACTCCGTCCGGTACTCATGACTGCGCTTACGACGATTCTTTCTATGTCTACGATGGCGCTTGGAATCGGCGACGGCTCAGAGATGATGCAGCCGATGGCAATCGTAACGGAGGGAGGATTGGTTTACGGAACATTGCTTACGCTCATTGTTGTACCGTGTATTTATGATGCGTTTAACCGTGACAAGAGCATGGTGGAGGAGGAATTATAATATGGAAGAAATTAAATGCTCTTCCGCTCCGCCGCAGAAAGTGCTTCTCATGTATCAGGCAGTCATAGAGATGGTTGAGGAAGGCTTTGACGTCAACAAAATAAAAGTTTCAGATATTACTGCACGGGCAGGAATCGGAAAAGGAACAGCGTATGAATATTTTTCTTCGAAGGAGGAAATCATTGCCGACGCTATCCTTTACGACGTGCAGGGCAAACGTGAACAGCTTTCGCGAATCGTAAAGGAAGACGGAAGCTTTCGGGAAAAGTTCGGGAAAATTCTTGATTACATCACGGAAGTGTTTCGGGAGAAGGAGACATTTTGTCTGTTGGTTCGCATTGCAACAGGCTCCTATGAGATTTCGGAATCACTGCACAGAGAATATGAGAAAAGGCAGCAGGATAAGGGCTGCCGTGTGATGGAAGACATTGTAGAGTGTTTTATGAGGCAGGGCGTTGCAGAGGGCGTGATAAAGGAACGGAATCCGGAATTGCAGAAGATGGCGTTTGTTGCACAGGTGATTGCTTTTGCAAGCCTTCTGGTCAGAAGGGAGAAAGGGGAAGTGCCGCAGCTTTCCATGGAACAGGGAAAGGAATTTGTTTATGGGGCGTTTGTGAAGAGCTTGAATTAAGAAAAAAGAGTCGAAATGTGAAAAGGCATACAGCATGGACTGTATGCCTTTTTTGTAATGAAAACAATGCGTTACTGTAATTAGTACTAAAGATATAGTTGCCATGGGTACAACTATATGTTAAAATAATAAAAACTACTATAAACGTAGAAATAAAAAGAGGAATCATGGGAGAAATGTATGAGTGGGATATTGAAGAACAATGTGGACGATGCCATGCAGACTGCAGGAGGCATTCGCGGACAATTAGAAGAGCTTGAGCAGAAGGAGATTTATCTGGCGGAGACGACGGTACTGGATGGGGCGTCGAATGCAGTGGCATACTATCAGAGCCTTGCTGCGCAGATCGGAGAGTACAGACAGGTATTTGAGGCGGATGCGCGTCATATTATGGAGACTGCGGCAGCGCTTGCAGGAACGGATGAGAGCCACGCCGCAAGGCGGGTGTGACGAGTATCGCGATAAAAAGGAACGCGGGCTGCGGTGAAGAAGAAAACAGAGGATGTTTTGGGGCTGCGGCGGAGAAGGAAACGGCAGGCTGTTTGAAAATGAAGGGGCAGTGGGAAACAGCGAGAAAATGTATGAAAGGGGATAGGCATGACGGAAGAGCGAACAAGCGGAAATTTGCAGGCGGAGAAGGAAGAAGAGATGCAGAGGCACATGTGGATGCGCACAAGACAGGAGGAAGAGGAACGCGCCGATGCTGAGGTACGCAATCAGCGGTTTTACGAGCAAATGGCTGAGACATGGAGCAAGGACGCGGTACTGTCGGAGCTTTTGGAAGAGAATCGGGCGCGTCTAAGAAATATCAGGGAAGAGCGAAACAGAATGCTGGAGGAGAGCGACAGAAAGTGGTTTTAATGGCATTTAATATATTATAGAAAAAGGAGCATGACGTGACAAGAAAAATAAGGTGGCTGATGTGTGGGGCGGCTATATGCTTGAGTTTTGCGTGTGGGGCGTGCGGTGGTAGTAAAAAAAACAATTTTGGATGGAAAGAATGGATGCAGACGCGAAAGGTGGGGGAATGGTCGGATGCAGTAGATATACTTGAGATGATTTTGAGATTACGATGCGTTGTCTGGGCGGAGGTCCGACGGATGATGTTGTGATTTCGAATCGGTTTATAGATGATTATTTTGGGATAGGAGATCTGGAGTTGGATATAGAAGAAAGCAATCAACTCCAATATTTTTATATAGAAATGCAGTATACATTTTATATGGGCATGGAGAACGATCAGGTAAAGATAGATGTTCCGGTTCTGCTCTTGAACAGGGTGTGGAGTGAAATACGGGATCAGGAGGAATTTGACCTGTCATTTCTTGATTATTTTGTAAATCTGGAATACATCATCATAAATATAGAAGGGGACGAAGAATTCGACTACACCGTGTTAAAGAATCGCATCGAAGCTAAAATTCCAGATTGCGAGGTTTACATCATGGATGATGGCAAATCACTGGTAAAAGATGTGAATCCGGCGGGGAAAAGGGAGAAATAAAAGAATATGTAACTGCAAAAAATGTGCAAAGTCTCAAGATAGATTTAGGAATAATGAAAGTACGAGTGTGGAAATTGTGGAAAGAACGGGAGGAAGGATAGACGATGGGAAGAGTCATTGTGCCGGATGAAATACGCAGGCAGGCGGATGATATGACAGAGAATTTCAGGGGCTATAAGGATGCGCTGTCGGAGTTGATCGTCGTTATGGAACAGTTCGCGGAAACCGATACGCTGCAGGGCGAGAGCTGGGACAGTATGAGAGCATATTTTTCAAATCACAAGACCGTATTGCGGGGGATGCTCTGTATAATCAGCCAGGGGATTGAGGATGCGTGTACGCTAAAACAGTGTGCGGGGGACGAACTTTTGGACGAGGAGGAAATCAACGAGCAGATAAGAAAACTTACAATGCGTAATCAGGAATGTCAGGAGAGTATCGGCAACTATCAGAGGCTGCTGTGCAGTCCGGCATATGCAGGATTTCTCGGTTGGTGGGCGAGATGGATGATCGCGAACTATGAGCAGGAGATAGATACCAACGACCGGATGATAACGCTGTTGGAGCAGAAGCTGGAGTGCATAGAGGAGATTGACGCACAGACGAGATGTTTGTTCGGACAGGATTTGTCGCCTTATATTTTGCAGGGCTTGGAGGCGCTTGAGGGCGCGTGGAACGGAAACGGCTTTGCCGTGCAGACGAACCAGGAGTGGATGCGCATGATTAACGAGGCGTGGACGGATCATGTGAAGGAAGGAACGCGAATCGGGCTGAAGGAAGACGGGTATGTTGCGATTGTGGGAGAGAATGGAACGGTGTATTACGGGGGAGATCAGGGGTGGTTTGCTGAGGAAGATATATTATTAAAAAAGTATGGATGCGGAATAATTGCGACAGTGAATCTGCTGCTTTATATGAGCGGGAGAACGAATTTGACACAGGAGGAATATATGCAGGAGGTCAGGGAGTTCTTAGAAGACGACTGGAGCGCAAGGAAGGAATTGGAAAATGAAGAAGGATATTATTCTATCTCTATGATGCTTTATACAAATCAGTATTTTAAGCATCATGAGATGGGATATACAACCATGTGGGAATTGACGCAGGCTGATATGTTGAATAATATTCAGGAGATGCTTTCGAATAATCTGCCGGTAATATTGGACATTGGGGAGGGAGTACCGAGCGGTTATAAGATACCGGATAAGATAGAGAAAGGAAAAGGGGAAGAGGAGGAGAAAGAGATAGAGAACGGAGAGGAAGGAAAGAAAGGAAAGAAAGAGAGAGAGGTGGCTTATCAGGGAATTCTCTTTTATGCATTTCGAAATGGAGAATATGTTCCCGTACAGAATTGCCGAGATCATTATGTAACAGTGACGGGTATCAGAGAATATGACAGGGAGGATGGCAAACATCAGATTATGCTGGAAATCTCGACGTGGGGGAAGAAGTATTATATGGACTATGATGAATACAAGGCATTTATTGAACTCCAAAAAGAAGACAGTGGACTTCTAAATCACATGTGGGAAAATATGTATAATAATATATTGCATATCAGGGAGGAAAATAGATGAACATAAGATCCCGAATCATTGCAGTTATGCTATGTATGTCTTGTGCCATGGGTATCATTGGCTGTGGAGGATCTCCGAGTATCAATATTGATGAAAACACAGTGAAGCAGATAATGCATGTGCAGGAGTGGGCGGATGCGATTGATTTATGGCAAGGGAAGAATCTGAGATTAATAGATTTTCAAAGAACGGGACTCGGAATGGGGATTTCCTATTTGGAAAAAAGGGACGCTGCTGTGAAAAATCTGGCTCAAATCGTGAAAGCTTCAAACCAGTTTGTGGAAGAGAATCCTGACTATTTTCAGAGAGAGGATTATGACATTGATATATATGTTGGATATGATGAGATGGATAGTAAATCAGATTATGCGCTGTGTAATCATATTTATGGCGGATATTTTAATATGAGAGGAATTGATCTCGAAATAGAGGAAGATTTCAGGCTTCAGTATTTCTATGTGAGAGGGGAACAGAAGATGCAGCAGTGTCTGGAAATGGGTAAGACGAAGATGGACATACCTGTAGTTCTGTGGGATATGGAATGGCGCGAAATCAGCGATCAGGAAGAATACGATTTGAGCTTTCTAGACAGTTTCTCTAATTTGCAATACTTCGTAGTGAATTTTGACCGTGCAAGGGTCAGCGATTATACGATTTTAAAAGAGCGAATCGAAGCACAGGTTCCGGGCTGTGAGGTCTACATGATACATGATGGAAAGTCATTGGTGAGAGATACGGATGTCGCAGAGAAAAGGGGATGGATACATGCATATAATGCGGCAGTTCATAAGGATGCTGCCGAAGATGAGGAAGTAGCTGAATGACAGTCTGCGTGTGGGGAAAGATGGAGCGGTAAAGAGAAAGAAAAGCATGAGGACACAGAAGAAGGAAGAGCAGGGATGAGGATAAGAAAGTGTTTAGCGGTTGTCGGAGTCATGTGTACAGTTATCCTCGGTGCGTGCGGCGGCGAAAGAAAAAGCGGCTTTGACCGGGACGAAAGAATGCAGTTGAGGCAAGTGCAGGAGTGGGCGGATGCAGTAAATATACTGCACCGTGAAGACATGGAAATCATGCATTTTGGGAGAGGGAAAAAGGGGATGTATGTGCAATATCTGGCAGGTGGTTCGGAGTTGTTTGAAAATTTCGGAGAGATGATACTGGCATCGAATGAGTTCCTTAAGGAACATCCCGGATACCTTTTGACAGACGGGTATAGTGTAGAGATTCGCTGTGAGGGACAGACAGAAACTGATTATGAATATATTATATCCAATCGATTAATAGAAACGGAATTTGATGTCAGTGGGATTGAGTTTGAGGTGGAGGATACGACGGATCTGCAATATTTCTACATGTTGCGAGACAGAGCATTTCCGGAAAACTGGACGAATATAGAACATAAGCTTGAAACGACTGTACTTTTAATCGAAAGAGAGAGGGATATTAGAGATCAGAAGACATTTGACGTAAGCTTTTTGCAGACTTTTGTTGGATTGAAGTATATCGTTATAAATGTGGATAAACCGGAAACGGACGACTATACCGTCCTAAAAGAACGAGTGGAAGAACAAGTGCCAGATTGCGAAGTCTATGTTATACATGAGGGAGAGTCATTGACAAAAAATGAATAAAAGAAAGCAAATAAGAAAAAGGGCGTTAATCTTAGTTAGTATAGGTATCATTGTCTTTTGGGGAGCGTTTGGAGGCAGCATAAAACAGAAGTCTGGATGTGAAGCAAGAAAGCAGCTGAAAAAGGTGCAGGAATTAGAGAATGAGGTGAATTTTGGACGGAGAAAAGGGATGGATATTCAATACGCCAATGTCATGTCAACAGGAATATATGTGAACTATCTTGTAGAAGAGGAGGGGGTGTTTGAAAATTTTGGGGAAATGATACATGCGTCCAACACATTTTTTAAGAATCATCCCCATTATCTTCCGACAGATGATTATCTCATATGGATTTATTGTGAGGGGAAGGCGGTTGAAGAGCCTGAATACATCATATCGAACAAGATGATAGAAAGTTATTTTGAAAAAGGAGAAATTGAAGTTATTGTAGAGGATACGACTGATCTGCAATATTTTTATATGCAGTGTGATGATTCGTTACCACAGATTGAGCTAGATGATTCCAGGAAATTAGAGACATCCGTTCTTCTGATTGATTGGTGGAGAAATGATATAAATCAGGAATCGTTAGATTTAAGGTTTTTAGAAAATTTTGTTGGGTTAAAGTATATTGTAGTTAATGTTGATTATCCAAAATCGGACGACTATACTGTTTTAAAAGAACGCATTGAAGAACAAGTACCGAACTGTGAGGTCTATATTTTACATGAGGGAGAATCGTTGGTAAAAGAAATGGATATGGCGGGAGAAGGAAGCGGGAAATAAATGAACACAAGACTACGAGTAATGGCAGTCATACTATGTGTATCTTGCCTTGCAAATAAATATGGCTGTGCTGGAACAGCGAGGAGCAGAATTGATGAGTACACAATGCAGGAGATACAGCATGTGCAGGAGTGGGCGGATGCGATTGATGGGCTTGTCAAGTAAAGTGTGTAAGTTCTTTTTCACACCTCTTTCCGCAGCTTCGTGCGGTATAGGGTGCTGACCGA